>VOFI01000997.1_pt1 | contig 36000 bp, 30 predicted proteins | sample 5384131 | NCBI WGS metagenome assembly VOFI01 (sample SAMN12384728, study PRJNA508395) | human gut metagenome | isolation source: healthy gut H | host: Homo sapiens
ATCAACCAACGGACTATTACAATTCCTGACTAATGAAGGAGACAGGGTTCCCTATCAGATCATGCTCCCCCTACCTGCTCTCGTCAGACAATATCAACGAATTTGAAACAATCATACATAAACGCTTTTTCGGAGTGGAACGTTTCGTCCGGCAGGGAAACAATTTATACAGATTCGTAAAATATACAGAGGAAAGAAGAGACCCGATTATATGGATAAATGACTTGGAAAGAGGAATTGACGCATGGGATATGGGGATATTGGTCAACCTGGCACGTGCGGCTTATGAAATCGGATATATCACCAAAGGACAAGCATGGGAACATATTGAGCAGGCAGGAATACTATGCTCCGAAATACTCCGTTCGCCGGAAGAAATAGACAAGAGTTTCCTCCTCGGGCGAGCAATGCAATCAGAGAAAATAGAAGATTGGGACCGTTTATTATCGTGCTATTTACTTTTGGACAAACATCGATAACCGCTATTTTTCGCGATCTACAACGTAATCCAGATAAGACCGGAGAGCCACGCAGATAGCAGAATCCGGCAAAGAGGCCAACAGCCCAAAGGCTTTTTGCTTATATGCGTTCATCGTCCGGACAGCATATTCAATACCACCGTTTTCCTTGGTAAATGCGATCAGACGAGCTATTTCATCGAGAGTAGCCGTACCCTCTTTCACTTTGAGAGCAATTTCAGTAGCCTGATTGTCATTCGCTCTATTAAGTGCATACAAGACAGGGAGTGTCAGTTTGCCTTCAAGCATATCGTTCCCTGTCGGCTTACCGATTTCCTTGCTGTCGAAATAGTCGAAAATATCATCCTTAATCTGAAAACAGATACCGATATATTCACCCAACAAGCGGGCTAATTTCACTTCTTCCTCACTCACTCCTACCGAGTAAGCCGCTGCCTCCGTACAGGCAGCGAATAGGGCCGCAGTTTTCTTACGAATCACATCGAAATAAACTGTCTCCGAAAAGCTATGATTACTTACATTTGAGAGCTGGAGCAACTCGCCGTCGGCAAGATCCTGCCCCAATGAAGATACCAGCCGGATAATCTGATGACTGTTCGTCAGCTCGGCATGCACCAGGCTGGTTGCCAGTAGATAGTCGCCCGTCAGCACGGCTACTTTATTATTAAAGATAGCATTCACCGAGAGTTGTCCACGGCGTTCGGTACTTTCATCCACTACGTCGTCATGCACCAAACTGGCATTATGAAGAAGTTCCAGAGATACCGCCGCATGAAGAGTGGCAGGAGACACGACGCCATAAAGGCGTGCTACCAACAAGACGAGAATAGGACGCATCATCTTTCCACTGCGCTGGCGTATATGAGCTACTACGCTATCAAGCAGTGTACTCGAACTGGAAAGAGAACTATCATAAAGTTCTTTGAAAGCCTCAAGTTCGCTTTCAATCGGTGTTCTGATAAGAGAGATGCTGTCCATTCATTGCACAATTTGAGCACAAAAGTAATAATAAAACGCTTAATACGGTATTTTTTTGTACTTTTACCATGAAAAATTAATTAAATCTATGGAGTCAGACAATAAATTATTTCTTTTAGACGCTTATGCACTGATATATCGGGCGTATTACGCCTTTATTAAGAACCCAAGAATCAATTCCAAAGGATTCAACACTTCAGCTATACTAGGTTTTGTCAATACCCTCGAAGAAGTATTGAAAAAGGAGAATCCCACTCATATAGGAGTGGCCTTCGACCCGGCCGGCCCTACCTTCCGCCACGAGGCTTTCGAACAATATAAAGCACAGCGTGAAGAAACTCCGGAAGCGATCCGCCTTTCCGTACCTATTATAAAGGAAATCATCCGTGCCTACCGCATCCCTATTCTGGAAGTGGCAGGCTACGAAGCCGACGACGTGATAGGAACACTCGCTACCGAAGCCGGACGCCAAGGGATTATTACTTATATGATGACCCCGGACAAAGATTACGGACAATTAGTAAGCGACAAGGTATTCATGTACCGCCCCAAACATACGGGAGGTTTTGAAGTAATGGGTGTCGATGAGGTGAAAGCCAAATTCGATATTCAGTCACCGGCACAAGTCATCGATATGCTCGGCCTAATGGGAGATTCTTCGGACAATATCCCCGGATGTCCCGGAGTAGGAGAAAAGACTGCTCAAAAACTGATTGCCGAATTCGGAAGCATCGAGAATCTATTGGAACATACCGACCAACTCAAGGAGCACTGAAAACAAAAGTGGAAACGAACCGGGAAATGATTACTTTCTCAAAATTCCTCGCGACTATCAAAATCGACGTGCCTATCCAACTCGATATGGATTCGCTCGTTCGTGAGCAGGCAGACGAAGATTCGCTCCGACAGATTTTCGAGGAACTGGAATTCCGGACACTGATCGATCGCGTTCTGAAAAAAGAGAATGCCGGAAACGGAATAACAACTCCAACCGGAAACAAAACGGCAGCAGAAAAAAGTAACCTCGCCCCTCTCCCACTTTTTCCCGAGGAAGGCGGAGCCGTGCAAGGCGATTTATTTGCGAATTTTACGGGCAACGAGCCGGGCGAAGCTAAAAATTCAAATCTAGCGACGTTAGAAACGCTCAATTGTGACTACCAACTCATTGATACAGAAGAGAAAAGAACAAAAATTATTCAAAAGTTACTTACATCGAAAATTCTCTCGTTAGATACGGAAACCACCGGAACCGAACCAATGGATGCCGAATTAGTCGGAATGAGCTTTTCGATTGCAGAGAATGAAGCTTTTTATGTTCCGGTCCCCGCCGATCGGGAAGAAGCGTTAAAAATCGTAAAGGAGTTCCGTCCGGTCTTCGAAAATGAGAATTCGTTAAAAGTCGGACAAAATATCAAGTACGACATGATTGTTCTTCAAAATTATGGAGTGCAAGTAAAAGGTCCGCTCTTCGATACAATGATCGCCCATTATGTTCTTCAACCTGAACTCCGTCACGGAATGGATTATCTTGCCGAAATCTATCTACGTTATCAGACAATCCATATTGATGAACTGATTGGTCCGAAAGGGAAGAACCAGAAAAATATGCGCGACCTCGCCCCGAAAGACGTTTATCGTTACGCCTGCGAAGATGCGGACGTAACCCTGAAACTGAAAAACGTTCTGGAAAAGGAATTAAAGGAGAATGACGCCGAGCGGCTGTTCTATGATATAGAAATGCCGCTTGTTCCGGTACTGGTTAATATCGAACGCAACGGTGTGCTGCTGGATACGGAAGCGCTGAAACAATCTTCCGCCCACTTTACGGCACAAATGGAGAATATCGAAAAGGAAATTTACGAGCTGGCAGGTGAAACGTTCAATATTGCTTCACCGAAGCAAGTCGGTGAGGTGCTGTTTGATAAATTAAGAATTGTAGAGAAGGCAAAAAAGACTAAAACCGGGCAATACGTCACTTCGGAAGAGGTGCTCGAAAGCCTTCGCCACAAACATCCTGTGGTAGAAAAGATATTAGAACACCGGGGACTGAAAAAGTTATTGGGAACATACATCGATGCACTCCCCCAACTCATCAATCCGCGTACAGGAAGGGTACATACCTCTTTCAACCAGACTGTAACCGCTACGGGACGCCTTAGTTCAAGCAATCCGAACTTACAAAATATCCCTATCCGCGACGAGAATGGAAAAGAAATCCGCAAAGCATTCATCCCCGATGAAGGCTGCCTTTTCTTCTCTGCGGACTACTCACAGATTGAATTGCGCATCATGGCGCATCTGAGCGAGGATAAGAACATGATTGATGCTTTCCTTAGCAACCATGACATCCACGCTGCCACCGCCGCAAAGATTTATAAGATTGACCTTGCAAGACGTAGGCTCCGACATGCGCCGTAAAGCCAAGACTGCCAATTTCGGCATTATCTATGGTATATCCGTATTCGGCCTCGCCGAACGGATGAATGTAGAACGGAAAGAAGCCAAAGAATTGATCGACGGCTACTTTGAAACTTATCCGGGAGTGAAAGCCTATATGGACAAAAGTATTCAGGTGGCCCAGGAAAAAGGCTATGTGGAAACAATTTTCCATCGGAAGCGCTTCTTGCCGGACATCAATTCGCGGAACGCCGTTGTACGCGGATATGCGGAACGAAATGCCATTAACGCCCCTATCCAGGGAAGTGCGGCAGATATTATAAAAGTAGCTATGGCACGTATCTATCAACGGTTCCAGACCGAAGGAATACAAGCCAAAATGATCCTGCAAGTACATGACGAATTGAACTTCAGTGTTCCCGTCAAAGAAAAAGAACGTGTAGAAGAAATTGTTATCGAAGAAATGGAACACGCATACCGTATGCATGTACCTCTGAAAGCTGATTGCGGGTGGGGCAAGAACTGGCTCGAAGCTCACTAACATTATTTAACTCGCTATCCAGAAAGCTAGAAAAAAGATTTCTTTTTAAACGAAGTGATTCATTCTATATCCGGCAGATTGACTGCCGGATATTTTTTTGTCACTAATCTTGGCAAAAAGCAAACTACTACCAGCACCCATACTTGACAATTTGATAATATTTCACTCCCTAAAATGCATAAATATCAAATTAATATGTAAGTTTGCAGCGTAAAACTGATACATCAGTAGACAAATGAAAGTATAACCCAAAAACTTAAATAGCCATGAAAGCAAAAGTATCCTTAAAAATGTTCGTTTTATCCGCTGCTCTTCTTATTGCATCTTTCACCGCTTCCGCACGTAACAACGACGGTCAGTTGATTTACAATCCGATAGAAGAGAATGGCATGACAGTAGGACAGACCGTTTACAAAATGGACGGAAACACACTTGCCAACTACATGAAGTACAACTACAAGTACGATGACAAGAAACGTATGATTGAAAGCGAAGCCTTAAAGTGGAATAGCAGCAAGGACGAATGGGTAAAGATTTGCGCATCAACTATATTTATGAAGGCAAGACCGTTACTACCAATTATTATAAATGGAACGCTAAAAACAAGCCTATGTACTGGTACCCGAAATGACCGTTACGATGGATAATACAAATATGTAACAATAAACTCTCTCTCATTCTAATATTCTAACAAAAGAGAACGCCGCTCCTGATGAAGAAGAGGCGTTTTCACTTTATATAACCGTAGGCTGTATCACAAGACATAAAACCGTTCCTGCAATTCTTTCAGATAGCTTCTGGAAATGACCAGATCACCTTTATCGTGGAAAGGCGGATAAAGTTGGCAACACTTTCCATCGATCATAGCCAGATAATTTACATTCACAATGGCCGATTGACTGATTTGTACGAAAGCCTGCGAATAACTGACGATATCCTCCGCTTTCGTGTTCCGTTTCAGGTTCAACCGGGTTTGATTAAACAGAACCACCTGCCATTGACGTTTATCTTTCAAATATTCAAAAAATCCGATTTCTTCCAGCCGTAAGAGCTTGAATCCTGTCACCGTGCTAATCATAAACATTCCCTGTTGCGGCATCAGAGCTATAATAGAAGAAGCAAAAGAGGGAGGCACCACTACAGCAGAACGCACCGCTTTCCGATAACGGTCTATGACAACTTTCAAGTCTTCCGCGCTAAAAGGTTTCAACAAGAAATCAAAAGCCGACTCACGCAAAGCCTGAAGCAGATATTTATCATAGGACGTATAGAACACAACCTTCATATCCCACAATACATCATCCTTTATCTCACTTAGCAAATTAAGCCCCAATATATCCGGAAGCTCCACATCAAGAAAGAGTAAATCCGGATGCAACTCCATAATCATCTTTTTCCCTTTTGCACCACTGCTTGCAATTCCCTTTATCTCAAATTCACGATAAGGCTCCAGTTCACGGCGCAAAGCGTCACTTGCAGAACGTTCGTCATCAATGATGACCACTTTGTACTTTTCTTCTGTCTCCATCATAAATCATAAGAAAAACGAAACGGGATATATACCGAAACTAATGTACCGGTCTGTCCACTGTTTCTATTGGTTATTTCAAAACGTATTTTGTCACTCTTGTTTTTCGTATTCAGCAGTTGAATGGTCTGATACAACACCTTCAGTCCGGTACCCGTTCCCCGTGTTGCCGAAGTTACGTGCGGAAGATACCCGCGGCCGTTATCACAAATCGTAATACAGATACCATTCTTTTCATGAGAGACATGTATCGTCAACTCCTTTTCACCATCTTTCCCAACCAGTCCATGCTTGATTGCATTCTCAACCGGGATTTGTATAATCATCGAAGGAATCATCACACGACTTGCATCCAGTCCTTCCTCCACTGTAACCGTTGCCGTAAAATCTTCGCCGACGCGTCCTCTTTCGAGATTAATATACGAACGTACAAAATCCAGCTCGTCTTGTAAGGAAACACTTAGTTTTTCCGTCAGTTCAAGACTGCGTCGGAGATATTTAACCAGCTCCAACAGGTTATTCTTCACATCTTCCGACCCCGTGAACTGATTAATCTCACGTCCCAATACATTGAAAGTGAAATGGGGGGAAATCCGGCTCCGCAGGTTCTCCATGCGGACACGGTTGATTTGCCGGAAAAAGCGTTCACGAAGAAATTCTCTTTTCTTCCGCATATACCAGATGATACCGCCTGTTCCTGCAACTAGCAGCACACAAACAAGTACCCATATATAAACGCTCAACTTCAAAGCTTTCACTTCACCTGCCTGCCGTTGAATCTGCATTTCTTTCCGCAATACAATAGTGTCCTGACGATAGCGCATATCCAGTTCTGCGACACGTGTCTGTACCCGTTCGCTACGGATAGAATCATCCAGACGACAGTCACGCTTCAAATATTCATAAGCACGGCGGTAGTCGCCGGCACGCTCGAAGTAATGCTGGAGATATTGGTTGCGTATTGTCAGCATATTGGCATCAAGATGTCCCACAGGAGCGGTACGTTCTATCATTTTATGAGCCAGCGCCATATTTCCTTTCTGTAACGCCAGTTCAATCATTTGAGTTTCGATATAGTATACAGCCGAGTTATGCTGAATTTCCGAAAAGAAACGATAACTCTCGTCCAAGCATATCTGTGCTGAATCCAAGTTATTGGTCAACAAGTATAATTCTCCCAGGTTTACTTTGATAAAGTTCTGTTCAAACACCATTTGGGGGTGGGCGGAGACTAAGGCATTGGCTCTGCGCATATATTTCAAAGCTTCCTGATAGTTTTTCCGGTAATAATAATGATTTCCGCGATTGTTGAGATAGGTCCAACGTTCTCCCACATTCATTTCGTCAAAGAATTTTCCTGCCAGTTCATAATAATGGTTGGACAAATCGAAGTCGCGCAAGTCCATATAAGTTTGTCCCAAACCGTAATAGACAGGGAATTTCGTATGTTCGGACAATCTCAGAGAATCGCAGAGAAACAAGGCGCGGCGGTAATAAGAGGCAGTGTGCGCCAAGTCACTGCGATGCAGGCAGGCGTCAGCCATATTGATACAAATGTCGGGAAGAAGGTGCAGGCGCTTTCCTTTCAGACGATATGCATACGCCTTTTGATAATCAAGTATGGCAGAATCGGGACGGTTCAACTGCATCCAAACGTTTCCTTCAACATTATAAACATCGGCCAGGACATCGTTCCAGCGAGGACACTCGGAAACATTGCGGGAGAATTGCTTAACCTGTCGATTGTAATAAAGTATGGAGTCAAAATCAGAAGAAACAAAGAAGGTTTTACCATAAAGGGCGAGCAGACGATAATACACTTGTGAGTCTTGCACTTGCACCAGCGCGTCACGTACCTGCGAACGGGAATAAAGTACATTGGAGAAAAGAGAATCCTGAACGCGGACTTCGAGAGAATCGACAAGTTCCTGCTCACAAAAAGGCTTATGGCGATGCCTGTCAGCACACCCGCAATACAACAATATCAAAAGCCCGAACAAGCCAAACAGCTTCATAGTAGTCCTCCCATTCATCAACCCCTTATTCATGTCATGTTTTGAATGTGACAAAAATACATTATTTATCCTGAATCCCAGCGAATTTTATTATTTTTTTAATACCTTTGTGCCCATATAAATATGAGTAACTGACCTAATGAGTCCACTGAACTTCACCCACATTTTGACACAGGCAGTCGATGAGCTATCGGAAAGCGAATCTTATAAAGGACTGTTTCATCAGCACAAAGATGGCGAACCACTGCCCTCTGCTAAAGTCTTGTATGAAATTATTGAGCTTTCACGCTCTATCTTATTTCCCGGATATTACGGAAATTCCACTATCAACAGCCGGACAATCAATTACCACATCGGTGTAAATATTGAGAAGTTATTTGATTTGCTTACCGAGCAAATCCTTGCCGGATTGTGTTTTGGAACCAGTATAGAAGGAAGATGTAATGCCTGCTCCGATTCCAAGAGAGAAGAAGCAGCCCGCCTTGCCGCCAAGTTTATCAGCAAATTGCCTGTCATGCGCAGAGTGCTGGCTACCGACGTAGAAGCCGCCTATAACGGCGACCCTGCCGCCGAAAGTTATGGAGAGGTAATTTTCTGCTATCCCGCTATCAAGGCCATCAGTAATTACCGTATCGCGCATGAACTGCTGGAACTGGGTGTCCCCCTGATTCCCCGTATCATCACGGAGATGGCGCATAGCGAAACGGGAATTGATATCCATCCGGCCGCAAAGATTGGCAGTCACTTCACGATCGACCACGGTACGGGTGTCGTAATCGGCGCCACGAGTATCATCGGAAACAACGTCAAACTATATCAGGGTGTCACTCTGGGAGCCAAGAGTTTCCCGCTGGATGCCGACGGAAAACCAATCAAGGGAATCCCCCGCCATCCGATCCTGGAAGACAATGTAATTGTTTATTCCAACGCCACTATTCTGGGAAGAATCACTATCGGACGCGATGCAACCGTAGGCGGTAATATCTGGGTGACGGAGAACGTTCCCGCAGGAGCAAGAATCGTACAAACTAAAGCAAAAAAATAAAACCAAATAACTATATATGAGCGAACAATTCGAGATGATAGCCAAGACCTTCCAGGGACTGGAAGAGATACTTGCAGAAGAACTGACAGCATTAGGAGCCAACGACATTCAAATAGGACGCCGCATGGTTTCATTCACAGGAGATAAGCGTATGATGTATAAGGCTAATTTCTGCCTCCGTACTGCTATCCGTATTCTTAAACCGATCAAGAACTTTACGGCAAAGGATGCTGACGAGGTTTACAATCAAATACAGGCTATTCCATGGGAAGAATATCTCGATGTAAACAAGACGTTTGCGATAGACGCGGTTGTATTCAGCGAAGAATTCCGCCATTCAAAGTTCGTCTCATATAAGGTGAAGGACGCCATCGTGGACTATTTCCGTAAAAAGACAGGCAAACGCCCGTCTGTACGCATCAGCAATCCGGACGTATTGTTGAATATCCATATCGCACAAACAACCTGCACCTTGTCTTTGGACTCGTCCGGTGAATCACTTCACCGGCGCGGTTACCGCCAGGAAGCCGTAGAAGCTCCGTTGAACGAGGTATTGGCTGCCGGTATGATTCTGATGACCGGCTGGCGGGGAGAATGTGACTTGATTGATCCGATGTGCGGTTCGGGTACTATTCCAGTGGAAGCTGCATTGATAGCAAGAAACATCGCTCCGGGCGTATTCCGTAAGGGATTTGCATTTGAGAAATGGGTGGATTTCGATGCGGATATGTTCGATGAGATTTACAATGACGACAGTCAGGAGCGCGAATTTGCTCATAAGATTTACGGATACGACAACAATCCGAAAGCGAATGAAATTGCAACTCATAATATAAAGGCAGCGGGTGTATCGAAAGATATCGTACTGAAACTGCAACCGTTCCAGCAATTCGAACAGCCGAAAGAGAAGTCTGTCATCATCACCAACCCTCCTTATGGAGAACGTATCTCCACCAATGATTTGCTCGGACTATACCAGATGATTGGCGAACGTCTGAAACACGCGTTTGTAGGAAACGAAGCATGGGTGCTTTCTTATCGGGAAGAGTGTTTCGACCAGATTGGTTTGAAGGCAAGCCAGAAGGTTCCTTTGTTCAATGGACCGTTGGAGTGTGAATTCCGCAAATATGAGATTTTTGACGGAAAATACAAGGAGTTCAAGAGTCAGGAAGAAGCAGGAGAAGAAAAGAAAGAGACGGAAGGAGAACAAGCGTCTAAGTTCAGGGAAAGAAAAGAATATAAACCTCGTCGGGAAGGAGAATTCAAACCCCGTAGAGAAAGTGAGTTCAGGCCGCGCCGGGAAGGTGACTCCAGACCTCGCAGAGAAGGAGAATACAAGCCGCGCCGGGAAGAAGGAGAATTCAAGCGGGAAGGAAACAGAGAGAGAAAACCGCAGGGAGAATTCCGTAGCCGAAGAGACCCGAAAGCTCCGAGAGAGTTCAAAGGAAATCGGGAACCGAGGATTCCGAAGAAGGAAGAGGAGTAAACAAGCGTTAATAGTTAATTGCACATTCACAAGAAATTAGCAACGAAAAGCAATTTAATGGATTATTCAATGCTTTTGCCAAGTTGGGTGCTGCTATTCGGATAAAGAGCACTTCTTTGGACAGAGTAAAAATAAAAGGATTTAAAAACAAATAATAAAGAAAAGAGCAATGAGTAAAGTTGGAAAAAGAGCCTTCCTTTTGTTGTTGGCAATCCCAATTGTAATCAATGTTATGGCACAAGAAACCAAGAAACCGACACTGGAAGACCTGATTCCGGGCGGTGAAAGTTATCGTTATGCAGAAAACCTGTACGGGCTGCAATGGTGGGGCGACGAGTGTATTAAACCCGGCATCGACACCATCTATTCTATCCAGCCGCAAACAGGCAAAGAAACAATGCTCATCACCCGTGAGCAAATCAACAAAGCGCTTGCAGAAGACAAGGCAGGAAAGTTATCCCATTTGTATTCCGTACGTTTCCCATGGGCGGAAAAGCCGCAAATGTTACTGAACATAGCCGGAAAATACATCGTATATGATTTCAAGAACAACCGGATTGTCAGCAGTCGCAAGCCTAAAGCCAAAGCGGAAAACGAAGACTACTGCACCGCCAATGGAAATGTAGCCTATACAATCGGCAACAATCTATACGTAAACGAACAGGCGGTGACGAACGAGCCCGAAGGCATCGTCTGCGGCCAGTCCGTACACCGCAATGAGTTCGGTATCAACAAAGGTACATTCTGGAGTCCGAAAGGCAATCTGCTCGCTTTCTACCGTATGGATGAAAGCATGGTGACTCAATACCCGCTTGTAAACATTACCGCACGTGTGGGCGAAGTGAACAATGTCCGCTATCCAATGGCAGGAATGACCAGCCACCAAGTGAAGGTAGGTATCTACAACCCCGCAACGGGCAAAAGCATTTACCTGGATGCAGGCGACCCTACCGACCGCTACTTTACGAACATCAGTTGGGCACCGGACGAGAAGAGCCTCTACCTGATTGAAGTAAACCGCGACCAGAACCATGCCAAACTTTGCCAATACAACGCAGAAACAGGCAAGCTGACAAAGGTGCTCTACGAAGAAACTCACCCGAAATACGTAGAGCCGCAAAACCCGATTATATTCTTGCCGTGGGATACCAGCAAATTCATTTATCAGAGCCAGCGCGATGGATACAATCACCTCTATTTGTTTGATACCAAAGCAAGCATTTACGGTGACCTTCAGGAAGGAACCGGCGGCGCCCAATATCGCGAATCAGTGAAGGTAAAACAGTTGACTAAAGGCAACTGGCTGGTAAAAAACATATTAGGCTTCAACGCTAAGCGGAAAGAAGTTATCTTCACCGCCATAGAGGGCTTGAGAAGCGGTCATTTCGCAGTAAACGTGAACAACGGAAAGATGAGCCGCCCGTTCGATAGCAGCAAAGAGAGTGAACACAACGGAGTGCTCAACGCTTCCGGGACGTTCCTTATCGACCGTTATTCCACTAAAGACCAGCCCCGCATCATCAATCTGGTAGATACAAAGAACTTCAAAGAAACCGTAAACCTGCTGACTGCCAAAGACCCGTATGAAGGTTATCAAATGCCAAGTATTGAAACCGGGACAATCAAAGCGGCCGACGGCACAACCGACCTTCACTACCGCCTGATGAAGCCGGCAAACTTTGACCCGAACAAGAAATATCCGACCATTATTTACGTCTACGGAGGTCCTCATGCCCAATGTGTCACCGGAGGCTGGCAGAATGGCGCACGTGGCTGGGACACGTATATGGCCAACAAAGGCTATATCATGTTTACGATCGACAATCGTGGCAGCAGTAACCGCGGACTGGAGTTTGAGAACGCCACCTTCCGCCGCCTCGGCATCGAAGAAGGCAAAGACCAGGTAAAAGGCGTTGAATTCCTGAAATCCCTCCCCTACGTAGACAGCGAACGCATCGGCGTACACGGATGGAGCTTTGGAGGGCACATGACCACTGCCCTGTTGCTCCGTTACCCGGAAATATTCAAAGTAGGCGTAGCCGGCGGTCCTGTCATCGACTGGGGTTACTATGAAGTAATGTACGGCGAACGCTACATGGACACACCGGAAACCAATCCTGAAGGCTACAAGGAATGCAACCTGAAAAACCTCGCGGGTCAGTTGAAAGGTCATCTGCTGATTATCCATGACGACCATGACGACACTTGCGTGCCTCAACACACCCTGTCGTTCATGAAAGCCTGTGTAGATGCCCGCACCTATCCCGACCTGTTATCTACCCGTGCCACAAGCACAACGTATCAGGTCGCGACCGTGTACATCTGCACGAAAAAATCACCCGGTACTTTGAGCAGAACCTGTAAAAAGCGGCTGCTTATCCATACCTAATCAAACGTATAACAGTATAACTTATAACAGTATAAAGATGAAGATATTATTACTTGGCTCGGGCGGCCGCGAACATGCACTGGCATGGAAAATTGCCCAAAGTCCGAAAGTTGAAAAACTGTACATTGCTCCGGGAAATGCCGGAACAACTGCCGTAGGCGAGAATGTCAACATCAAAGCAACCGATTTTGAAGCCATCAGCGCTTTCGCTCTGAAAGAAAACATCGACATGGTAGTAGTAGGTCCCGAAGATCCGTTGGTAAAAGGAATCTACGACTACTTCCAGAACCGCCCCGAACTTAAACACATCGCTGTTATCGGTCCCTCCGCACAGGGAGCCGAACTGGAAGGAAGCAAGGAGTTTGCAAAAGGCTTCATGATGCGCCATAATATCCCGACAGCCGGTTACAAAAGTATCACTGCCGCAAATCTGGAAGAAGGACTAGCCTTTCTGGAAACATTGGAAGCTCCTTATGTACTGAAAGCCGACGGTCTCTGCGCCGGAAAAGGCGTACTGATTCTGCCCACCCTGGAAGAAGCCAAGAAGGAATTGAAAGAAATGCTGGGCGGCATGTTCGGCTCTGCATCGGCAACCGTTGTAATCGAAGAGTTCCTAAGCGGTATCGAGTGCTCCGTATTCGTACTGACCGACGGTGAAAACTATAAAGTCCTCCCCGTAGCAAAAGACTACAAACGTATCGGTGAAGGCGACAAAGGTCTGAATACAGGGGGCATGGGTAGCGTAACCCCTGTTCCGTTTGCCGACGAAGTGTTCATGGAGAAAGTACGCACCCGCATCATCGAGCCGACAATCAACGGCCTGAAAGAAGAGAATATCGTCTACAAAGGTTTCATCTTCCTTGGATTAATCAAGGTGAAAGGTGAACCGATGGTGATCGAATACAACGTCCGCATGGGCGACCCGGAAACAGAAAGCGTCATGCTCCGCATTCAGAGCGATCTCGTGGAACTGCTGGAAGGCACTGCCGCAGGCAACCTGAACGAAAAGACACTCGTTATGGACCCGCGTTCAGCCGGCTGTGTCATCCTTGTCAGCGGCGGTTATCCCGAAGCCTACGAAAAAGGATTCCCTATCAGCGGACTGGAACAGGCTGCCGCTACCGAAAGTATCATTTTCCATGCCGGAACAGCTATGAAAGACGGCCAAGTAGTTACAAACGGAGGACGCGTTATCGCTGTCTGCTCCTATGGAGCTACGAAAGAAGAAGCGTTGGCACAGAGCTATAAAGTGGCGGATATGATCGACTTCGACAAGAAGTACTTCCGCCGCGACATCGGCTTCGACCTATAACTGTCGGCGTAACGCCGAAGCAAGGCTTCCATTCGACAGCATTGTTTCAAATGAGAGGCGATGTTTATTCTAGAGAAGAGACGATGTCAACGCTAGATAAGAATCACCTTGGTAAAGCCACGCTAGAGGCAAATCTATCTCCATTCTCCTCCTTCGGGAAGGAGGAGTCCCCGTAGGGGGAGGTGGTAGGTGAATACATAAGTCTATTATTAAAACAGATAGGCGCACCTACCACCCCGGCTTTCAGCCACCCCTCCTTCCCAGAAGGAGGGAAGCCATTCGGAGAAAACCATTCGGAAAGAAAGGAAAGAAAGGCAAGAAAGGGAGAGAAGGGAAAGAAACCATAGAAACCACAGAAGAAACAGAAGCAACAAAAAAATAATTGAACGAGATTAAATGAGAAATAAAAAGCTGCAAGGTCAAGTAACAGCAGGGCGGTGGACGCTGCCTATCGTTGTCTTTATCTGTACCCTCTGTTGGGTACTGACATCCTTTTTACTGCCCGACCTCACAGCCTCAACAGTGGAAGACAGCACTCTCTCCCTCTGGCAATCCGCCCGCGACTTGTTACTTCCCGCATGGGCCGAACGACTTGTCAGCTATCTGATTTATGCCGTTATCGGTTATAGCCTGATAGAGTTGAACAACCGTTTCGGCATTATCCGTATGCGGGCATCCATGCAGACAGCCATATACTTTCTGTTGGTCACTATCTGCCCGGAAATGCACTTGCTATATGCAGGAGACATTGCAGCCCTTGCTTTCCTGTTCTCCATTTATTTCCTGTTCAAAAGTTATCAGCAGCCGCAGGCAGCAGGCTATTTATTTTATTCCTTCCTTTTCATCGGAGCGGGAAGCCTGCTTTTCCCCCAACTCACCTTCCTTTCGGTACTCTGGATATTCGAAGCTCACCGTTTTCAGGCACTCAAGCCCCGTAGTTTCTGCGGTGCGCTCTTAGGCTGGGTACTGCCTTACTGGTTCCTGTTCGGGCACGCCTTCTTCTACAATCAAATGGAGTTATTCTACCGTCCGTTTACCGAACTGGTAACTTTCGGCAAGCCCTTCGACCTGCAAATTCTCCAACCTTGGGAATTGGCGGTTCTCGGCTATTTACTTGTACTGTTCATTGTCAGCGCCGCCCATTGCATCATCGCAGGATTTGAAGACAAGATACGCACTCGTGCCTATCTGCAATTTCTTATCGACCTGAATATCTTCCTCTTCCTGCTCATAGCTTTGCAGCCAACCTATTGTGCCAATCTGTTGCCGTTGCTCATGATAAGCAGCAGCATCCTGATCGGACATTTTTTCGTACTGACCAACAGCAAGACATCGAACGTGTTCTTCATAATCTCGCTGGTCAGTCTCATCCTCCTATTCAGTTTTAATATATGGACGCTTTTATAGATTCAACGATACAACTCCTCATAGAATGGGGACTCCCGGGATTATTCATCTCGGCTTTACTGGCTGGGAGCATCGTGCCTTTCAGTTCCGAACTGGTACTGGTGGCACTGGTGAAACTCGGCCTGCCCCCTACCGCCTGCCTGATATCCGCCGCACTCGGCAACACGGTAGGCGGAATGACCTGCTACTACATGGGACGTCTGGGCAAAATCAGCTGGATCGAGAAATATTTCAAGGTAAAGAAAGGAAAGTAGACAAAATGGTGAAATTCCTGCAAGGGAAAGGAGCACTTATGGCATTTTTCGCCTTCCTTCCGGCTATCGGTGAAGTTATCTCCATTGCACTGGGATTTATGCGAAGCAACACATGGCTTACCATAGCTTCCATGTTTGTCGGCAAACTGATACGTTATATCCTTCTCCTGTATGTGCTGGAAAGTGCATGGAATGTGGTAGCAGGATAAATGTTTCATTAAGTAATCAAGCAATAAGTATCAGATAGCAAGTTATACGATGAAAAGAATAATCGAGAAAACCGATGACGGGAGCGCTACCCTGTTTGTTCCGGAATTGAATGAACATTATCATTCAACGAAAGGGGCACGCACGGAGTCCCAGCACATTTTCATCAATATGGGACTGAAAGCCTCCACCGCCACCACCCCTCACATTCTGGAAATAGGTTTCGGAACAGGTCTGAACGCCTGGCTCACCCTCGAAGAAGCAGAAAAAAGCGGGAGGAATGTATACTATACAGGTCTGGAACTCTATCCCCTGGAATGGCAACTCGTAGAGCAACTGGGGTATATTTCCGCCAACGAACAACTAATGACAGGCGACAACCAGTGTCCGGCCCACGAGTTATTCAAACAGCTTCATACCTCCCCGTGGGAAGAAGACGTACCGATTACCCCTCACTTCACCCTACGAAAAGTACAAAAAGACTTTAATAAGCTGGAAACAGAGACAGAAGGGTGGAAAGCAGACGTGATTTACTTCGACGCCTTCGCACCGGAAAAGCAGCCGGAGATGTGGTCGCAAGAACTATTCAACCGCCTTTATGTTTTATTAAATAACAGCGGAATCCTGACGACTTATTGTGCCAAAGGAGTCGTCAGGCGAATGTTGCAGGCCGCAGGATTTATCGTGGAACGTCTTCCCGGCCCTCCGGGAGGAAAACGGGAAATACTGCGGGCCCGGAAACAAGAATAAGAACTTAAAAACGAAAACAAGAATAAGTAAAACAAGATAAGTAAGAACAACCCGAAAATACAACAAGTCATGAAAAAGCAACTAATAGATATGAAGACCCTGCTTATCGTCGGCTCCTGCCTCCTACTGGCAGCGTGCACCGGACGAACGTCCCAAAGCGGTACTGAGGAAAAGCCGGTCATTACCGTCACACTCGAACCGCAACGCTATTTCACGGAAGCCATTGCAGGCGACAAGTTCACGGTAGTCAGCATGGTCCCCAAAGGTTCCAGCCCGGAAACATACGACCCGGTTCCGCAGCAACTCGTATCCCTTGGCGACAGCAAAGCCTACTTCCGCATCGGTTACATCGGCTTCGAACAGGCCTGGATGGACCGTCTGATGAACAATGCCCCTCATATCCAAGTGTTCGACACCTCCAAAGGAATAGACCTGATTCTGAACGACAACGAACATGGCAACGGATATCATGACCATGAAGGTCACAATCATCCAGGTCACAGTCATGCCGTAGAGCCACATATATGGAACTCGACCGCCAACGCCCTCATCCTTGCCGGAAATACGTATAAAGCGCTCTGCACCCTTGATAAAGCCAATGAGCTTTATTACAGGAACCGGTACGACTCCCTCTACCAACGCATCCAGCAAACGGACAGTCTGATTCGTCAACAACTCTCCGCACCGGACGCCGCCAAATCCTTTATGATTTACCACCCGGCCCTCTCCTACTTTGCCCGTGACTACGGACTGCACCAGATTTCTATCGAAGAAGGAGGCAAAGAACCCTCTCCCGCCCACCTGAAAGAGCTGATAGACCTCTGCAAAGCGGAAGACGTGCGTGTAATCTTCGTCCAACCGGAGTTTGACAAGCGCAATGCGGAAACTATCGCGCAGCAGACCGGTACCAAAGTAGTTCCTATCAACCCCCTCAGCTACGACTGGGAAACAGAAATGCTGAATGTAGCCAAAGCTCTCGCCCCGGCCGAGACAAAGGAACAAACAGTCAGACAGTGATATCAGAAAAGCCAATGACGAAGCCAATTATCGAAATAAAAAACCTATCCGCCGGATACGACGGCCGCAATGTTCTCCATGACATCAACCTTGCCGTCTACGAACGGGACTTTCTAGGTATTATAGGTCCGAACGGAGGCGGCAAAACGACGCTTGTAAAGTGCATCCTCGGTCTGTTGAAGCCAACCGGAGGGGAAATTAGTTTCAACTGTAAGCCTTCTTTGGGCTACCTGCCTCAATACAGCACGATCGACCGGAAATTTCCCATATCAGTGGAGGAAGTAATCCTTTCCGGACTCAGCATACAGAAGTCACTGACCTCCCGTTTCACCCCCGAACAAAGGGAGAAGGGCAAGCAAATTATTGCCCGCATGGGGCTCGAAGGACTCGAACACCGTGCTATCGGGCAATTAAGCGGCGGACAGTTACAACGCGCGCTTCTGGGACGCGCCATAATCTCCGACCCTTCCGTGCTTATTCTCGACGAACCCAGCACGTATATCGACAAGCGTTTCGAAGCACGCCTCTACGAGTTGCTGGCGGAAATTAACAAAGAATGTGCCATTATCCTTGTCAGTCACGACATCGGCACGGTGCTGCAACAGGTAAAATCTATCGCCTGCGTCAACGAAACTCTGGATTACCATCCGGATACAGGCGTTACTACCGAATGGTTGGAAAGGAACTTTAACTGTCCTATCGAACTGCTCGGACACGGGACGCTGCCGCACCGTATTCTGGGTGAACATCATCATCACCACTAGCCGTTCGCTGTTGGACAGGTAGATACATAATGCTGATAATCTATTAATTTACGCATGCACCTACCACCTCCCCCTACGGGTATCCTCTTTCCAGAAGGAGGAGAATATAGATAGTATCGGCTTTAAAGTTCCTTTATAAGGACGGTATCAATGGATTAGAGCGGCGGTATTGTTAGCTTGCCACGGCCGTGGTAGGTATTCGTCACGGGCGTGGAGAGATCCTTCCACAGCCATGGCAGGAAGTCTCCACGGCTGTGGCAATCCAATGATAGCGGTAGTGTAATGTAACTTTCCTTACTTGTTTTCTCATGTTTGCCGGCTCTTCTACTTATATAATGCGGCTTCACAACAGAGTTTTCATTACGGTTCTTCCTCACCCCTATCAGGGCTTTTCCCAACAGGGACATAAGATAGCGTAAATCATCTTCCCGTTACTTAATATTTCTTACTTTCTTCCTCATTATCCTTACAAATCACTATCTTTGCGACCTCATAATTTGTTTTTAACGAATAAACTACGATAGTGCTAATGAAACAGTACAGAACCGTAAACAACCTTATGGGTTGGCTTACATTCATCATTGCGGCAACCGTCTACTGCCTGACAATAGAACCGACCGCAAGTTTCTGGGATTGCCCGGAGTTCATAACCACCGGCTATAAACTGGAAGTAGGACACCCGCCCGGCGCACCTTTCTTCATGCTGGTAGCGAATCTGTTTTCTCAATTCGCCTCCGATGTAACCACCGTTGCTAAAATGGTGAATTACATGAGTGCCCTGATGAGTGGCGCCTGTATCCTGTTCCTTTTCTGGAGCATCACCCACCTGGTACGCAAACTGATTATCACTGACGAAAACAATATCACCAAAGGACAGCTTATCACAGTGATGGGTAGCGGACTGATCGGTGCACTGGTTTATACATTCAGTGACACATTCTGGTTCTCGGCCGTGGAAGGTGAAGTATATGCCTTCTCCTCCCTGTTTACCGCTGTTGTTTTCTGGTTGATTCTGAAATGGGAAGACGTAGCCGACCAGCCGCACAGCGACCGTTGGATTATCCTCATCGCCTATCTGACCGGATTGAGTATCGGCGTACACTTGCTCAACTTGCTTTGTTTGCCCGCTATCGTGCTGGTTTACTATTATAAGAAAACTCCGAATGCCACCGCAAAAGGTTCATTGCTTGCCCTTTTCGGTTCAATGGTGCTCGTTGCAGCCGTGCTTTACGGCATCGTACCGGGTATCGTGAAAGTAGGCGGCTGGTTCGAACTGTTGTTTGTCAACGGATTGGGAATGCCGTTCAACACCGGAGTAGTGGTCTATATCATCCTGCTTGCAGCCGCTCTGATCTGGGGTGTATACGAAAGTTACACCGCAAAAGAACAAAGCGCGCATGGCTATCTCCTTTATCCTGACGATCGCTTTGCTGGGTATCCCATTCTACGGACACGGAGCCAGCAGTATCATCATCGGTATCCTCGTAATCGGCGTATTGGCTATCTATCTTGCCCCGCAGATGCAGGAAAAGATGAAAGAGAAATGGCGTATTTCGGCGCGCACGCTGAACACGACATTGCTGTGCACGATGATGATCGTTATCGGCTATTCGTCTTATGCACTGATCGTTATCCGCTCTACTGCCAACACGCCGATGGACCAAAACTCACCGGAAGATATCTTCACCCTGGGCGAATACCTCGGCCGTGAACAATACGGAACCCGTCCGCTCTTCTACGGCCCTGCTTTCTCTTCGAAAGTGGCACTCGACGTAAAAGACGGCTATTGTATTCCGCGCCAGTCGGAAGCAGGAAGCAAGTTTGTCCGCAAGGAAAAGACTTCGCCCGACGAAAAAGACTCTTATATCGAACTTCCCGGACGTGTGGAATACGAATATGCACAGAATATGCTTTTCCCGCGTATGTACAGTTCGTCACACGCACCGCTCTACAAACAATGGGTAGACATCAAGGGATATGACGTTCCTTACGACCAGTGCGGAGAGATGGTGATGGTAAACATGCCTACCCAATGGGAAAATATCAAATTCTTCTTCTCCTACCAGTTGAACTTCATGTACTGGCGTTATTTCATGTGGAACTTTGCCGGACGGCAGAACGACATACAGGGTAGCGGAGAAATAGAACACGGCAACTGGATCACCGGTATTCCGTTCATCGATAACCTGCTCGTAGGCAATCAGGAATTCCTGCCGCAGGACCTCAAGAATAACAAAGGACACAATGTATTCTACTGCCTGCCGTTGCTGCTCGGACTGATCGGGCTTTTCTGGCAAGCCTACCACAGTCAGCGTGGTATCCAGCAGTTCTGGGTAGTATTCTTCCTGTTCTTCATGACAGGTATCGCCATCGTGCTCTACCTCAACCAAACCCCTGCACAACCCCGTGAACGAGACTATGCGTATGCCGGTTCGTTCTACGCCTTTGCCATCTGGGTAGGTATGGGAGTGGCAGGTATCATCCGGCTATTGCGAGAGTACTGCAAGATGCAGGAACTTCCTGCCGCTGCTCTGGCTTCCGTTCTCTGCCTGTTTGTCCCCATTCAAATGGCCGGACAGACGTGGGACGACCACGACCGTAGCGGCCGCTTCGTAGCCCGCGACTTCGGCCAGAACTATCTGATGACCCTGCAGGAATCAGGAAACCCGATTATCTACACCAACGGTGATAACGATACCTTCCCACTGTGGTACAACCAGGAAACGGAAGGTTTCCGTACCGACGCCCGCACTTGTAACCTGAGTTACTTGCAGACCGACTGGTACATCGACCAGATGAAGCGTCCGGCATACGATTCGCCCTCTCTCCCTATCACATGGGACCGCGTCCAATACGTGGAAGGACAGAACGAGTATATCTCTATCCGCCCGGAAATGAAGAAGCTCATCGACAACTACTTCAAGCAGGCCGAAGAACTGGCAGCACAGGGAGACACCACCGTATTGTCTCTCGTTCACTCTATCTTCGGAGAGAACCCGTATGAACTGAAGGAAATCATCAACCGCTGGATGCTCGGCAAGAACGACCAACTGAAGGAGTTGCTCAAGAAAAGCGGACAGGGAATCGAACTTCCTCTGATCCCGACGGACAGTATCGTGATGAAAGTGGATGCGGAAGCCGTGCGCCGTTCCGGCATGAAGATACCGGAAGCTCTGGGCGACTCTATCCCCGAATACATGACAATCTCGCTGAAAGACGCCAACGGCAACCCGAAACGCGCCCTCTACAAGAGTGAACTGATGATGCTCGAAATGCTTGCCAACGCCAACTGGGAACGTCCTATCTATATGGCAATCACCGTAGGAAGCGAAAACCATCTGGGCATGGGCAACCACTTCACGCAGGAAGGTCTGGCCTATCGTTTCACACCGTTCGATACGGACAAACTGGACAGCAAGATCGACAGCGAAAAGATGTACGACAACCTGATGAACAAGTTCAAGTTCGGCGGTATCGACAAACCGGGTATCTACATCGACGAGAACGTGATGCGTATGTGCTACACGCACCGCCGTATCTTCACGCAACTGGTAGGACAGCTCATCAAGGAAGGCAAAAAAGACAAGGCGCTTGCCGCCCTCGACTATGCCGAGAAGATGATTCCATCGTCCAACGTACCGTACGACTGGGCCAACGGCGCCTTCCAAATGGCAGAAGCCTACTACCAGCTGGGACAGAACGAAAAAGCCAACAAGATCATCGACGAGCTTGCCAACAAGTCTCTCGAATACATGATCTGGTATCTCAGCCTGACTGATTACCAACTTTCCATTGCCAGCGAAAACTTCGTGTACAACGCCAGTTTGCTTGACGCCGAAGTCCGCCTAATGGAAAAATACAAATCAGAAGAACTCGCAAAACATTACTCTACGCAACTCGATCAGCTATACAACGAGTACGTGACGAGAATGAAAGGGAAATAAATTAAGCAATAAGTAACAAGTATTAAGCGATATCATCCATGCGCATCACCGTTTACAACGCAGCCCATTGCTTATTACTTGTTACTTATTATTTCAAAAAAAGTACAAACTCTCATGTTTATAGAACAACCACCTTGGCTTTTCCGGGCGTTGTATCCACAAGCCATCTTCCGGATGGACCCGAATGAACGGGCAGTCTATCTGACTTTTGACGACGGCCCCATCCCTGAAGTAACTCCCTGGGTACTGGAACTACTGGAAAAGCATCATATTAAAGCTACCTTCTTCATGGTAGGCGACAATATAAAGAAACACCCGGACGAATACCGGATGGTGGTAGAACACGGTCACCGCATCGGCAACCATACTTTCAACCACATCCGTGGATTTGAATACTCCAACCCCGACTATCTGGCAAATGCCCAAAAAGTAGATGAAATCATACATTCCGACCTGTTCCGCCCGCCCAGTAAGCGGATGCGCCCGGAACAAGTGCTGAACAACGTGAAACGCTATGCGCGAAACGGCTCTATCATCACCTTCCACGACTCCCTGAAATCATGGAACAACGGGAATCTGCAATATGCCCTCCCCCGCTCTATCGAGTTTCTGAAAGCGGAAGGATATGAGTTTAAAGTGTTATAACGTTACGCGAGCTATACAGAATACGTCATATCAGCTAAAACATACGTTATATCAGCTATAAAAATGGAAGCACTCCTCCCCACTGAAATAATCAAAGCCGAAGCCCTGCGCCTCGGCTTTTCAGCCTGTGGAGCAGCGCCTGCCGAAGCTGTCAGTGAAAAGGTTGCTGATACTTTCCGCCAATGGCTTGCAGACGGTTGCCAGGGGGAAATGGCTTATATGCAGAATTATGAGGACAAGCGCCTCGACCCGCGGCTCTTAGTAGAAGGGGCACGCACCGTTATCAGTGTTGCCCTGAACTATTATCCCGAAACGAAGCTGCCGGAGAATGAATACCAGATAGCGTGGTATGCCTACGGCAAAGATTATCACGATGTCATGAAGGCAAAGCTCAAGACGTTGCTTGAGTTTATCCAAAACAACTATTCTGCCGGCGGACGCGCCTTCTGCGACACCGCCCCCGTACTCGAACGCTATTGGGCATGGCGTGCCGGACTCGGCTGGATAGGGAAAAACACCCAGCTTATCATTCCGCAAGCGGGTTCTTGCTTCTTTTTGGGAGAATTAATTATTGACTTGCCTGCCGACCGCTATGACAGTCCGCAGGAAAACCGTTGCGGTTCATGTACCCGTTGCCTCAACGCTTGTCCTACAAAAGCGTTAGAAGCGCCTTTCAGGCTCAATTCCGCCAAATGTCTCTCTTATCTGACCATTGAATACCGTGGAGAACTTCCGCTCGATACGGGGCAAAAAATGGGCAAAATGATCTACGGCTGCGACGAATGTCAACGTGCCTGTCCATGGAACCGCTTCGCGACTCCTTCACGGACAATAGAATTCTCCCCTTCCGCCTCCCTGCTGACCATGCGGAAGGAAGACTGGCACCGCCTCTCGGAAGAACAATACAGGACACTGTTCAAGGGCAGCGCAGTGAAAAGGGCCAAGTATCAGGGACTCATGCGAAACATCCGGTCCGCGAAAAAGTAAGTGACCGAAGTTCTGAAAACACGCCGCACGGTCTGAATAAGCAAAATTTAGCAACCATATTGTTCTCCCGCCTCATTATTTTTCATAAATTTGCAGCGGACTCTTCCGCAGAAAGCCTTCGGGTGGTTAGTGGGGAGAGCTGTTTATATAGAGAAGACGTTTACAAGCGTTTGTCTTTCGTGTTTCAAAACTTCGCAGTTTTTTTCATATCACCAGAAAGATGAATAGCAACAAAGACGTCCTCCTGATGTGTATTTATATACATCCGTGCCTCTCTTTGCCGAAACAAAGGGAGGTTACGGGTGTTGTACATATCGGCGTGGGCTTTCTGCGTTGTTCGTTCTTGATGATATGGCATTGCGAAGGCCTTGAAACACGGAACGGACGAAGGTGAGATTCCCACGCCTCTTTTATATATTCTCGCCGGTATTACAATAATCCGTTCCTCCAACGGGAATCCGGGGGACGCACACTTGCAGAATGACATGATTCATGCGGGACAACTTATCGAACGCACGCTTCACGAACAAGGACGTACTGTTACCTGGTTCGCCAGTCAGCTATGCTGCACACGTCCCAACGTCTACAAGATATTCCGGAAAGAGAATATCGACATCCACCTGCTCTGGCGCATCTCCTGCATCCTCGGCCATGACTTCTTCCGCGATCTTTCCGACAGCATCAATACCGGAAACTCCTCCAGTGTATCCAAATAGGATACAATTCCGTATCCTTCTTGGAACTATGTTTTCGCCTGCTGGTATAGTCCTTTCGCATACCTTTGCAAGCATATTAACATATAATCACAAAGGGATATGAAAACGAAAAAACTGATTTTAGTTATTTTCCTCACCTTTATCGGTGCAATCGGAGCGTACGCACAGAAAACAAATGTAAGAATGCAGGAAACACAGGCACGTCTACTGGATGTCACCTCAAACGCTTATGTAAAGCCGCTAACCGTGGAGTTGCAGATAGACAAATCGAAAGGACGCATCAAAGACGAATGGACGCTCACCAGAGAACAAGCCGAACAGGAGATGAATGGCGACCTGGTCAACATCCGCAGCTATGCAATCTATATGTCTTCGCAAAAACATAATGCAGACGTGATAGTGGCAGCCACATTCAACGTCAAAACCAATGACGACGGGAACGGGTATAAAGTGACCGTCATCGGCTATCCGGCCACCTTTATCAACTGGAAGACGGCAGAAGCCTCGGACTACGAATGGATCCGCATGGAAAAAACTCTCACAACAGCCGACAAAGACAAGATAGCCGCCGTCATCAAATAACAACCGTTATCAAATAAACAGACAACAAGTATTAATAATCAAATAGAATTTCAACATGAAAAAACTATTATCATTGGCAGCCGCATTCTTACTGTGTGCAGGCGTGCAAGCACAGATTGTATCATCCAGAAGTGTCAGCATCAAATCCGCTCAGAAACAGCCTTCTGAAACACAATGGTTCCTGCGTGGCGGATTGAATGTCATGAAAATGACCGGAGACGGAGCGGAAGACACCGGCAGCAAACTCGGTTACAACTTTGTTTACGGTTTCCAGAAGCCATTAGGGAGTGTAGGTACGTACTGGGGAATGGAGTTCGGACTCGGTTCCCGCGGCTGGAAGGTCGAAGAAAACGAAAGCGACTACGAATACAGCCTAAGCTTAATGGCCCACAACGTACAGGTTTCTCCGTTTACTTTCGGATATAAATACAACATTACGGATGCTCTGGCAGTCGACGCACATCTCGGCGCTTACGTAAGTTGCGACTATGTAGGTAAGATTAAAGAAAAAGAATCCTATCAGGGAGACAGTGAAGAAACAAGCGTCAACATGGGCGACTGGGAAGACTGGAAGCGGGTGGATGCAGGCATGAATATCGGTGTCGGTATATGGTACGACCGTTTCAACCTGGATTTCACTTATCAGCGCGGCTTTATCAAAACATGGGAGTGTAACACCAGCAATGTCCTGATTCGTCTGGGTGTAGCTTTCTAAGTGAAGTACAATCAAACCTCAATTACACATATATCCAGCGTTCACGTCTTTCTCTCTCAACAGGGAGAAGGGGTGAATGCTGTTTTTCTTAAAAACAACGGAGTATGATGACCAAACAACGATTCCTTGCAATTATCTATCTACTGATAGGGATAATACTGCCCGCCATGGCGCAGACGTTTACGGAACAGAAGAAAACTTATCCTGTCAGTGCCGACGGTAGCAAATACGTAGTCAGCGGGTTTACTTCTTTCAGCCCGGCAAGCGATGAGCATATCTACGCCAACGCACTATTGTGGACGGTGGAGAACGTCTGTCCGAAGCTACGTGAAGGAATAACGGAAGCCAACGTACCGGCCAAAAGTTTCAGTTGCGACCTGGTACTCGCCTCGCAAGCAGATTCAAAGCAGAACAACACCTATTATTGCAAAGCCATTTTCCGGGTAGCGGAAGGCAAGCTGGTCTACTATCTCTCTGATGTCCTGATAGAATCGTCGGTACTTGTAATGAAGAAAGTCACCGCCATGGAGAAACTGCAACCGGAGAAGAAAGCGTCGCACAAGGAGATAATGGATGATTTCGTACAGGTGGAATCGCAAATGCTCAACCGGATGTTCGACTTCATCGCCACACATCAACTTTCACCAATCACCCATTGGAACGAGATCAGTATCGGTAAACCGGTGAAAGGTATGACCGAGGATGAATGCCGCCTGGCTTTCGGCAAACCGCAAACGGTTCTGGAATCAAACGGAGAAGTGCAGTGGATGTACTCCAGCTCCTTTTATGTTTTCTTCAAGAACGGACGTGTGGAAACAATTATCAAATAAGTTTAGAAACATATAGATAATCTATAAGAAAAAGAAGCATCAATTGAATATTCACTACGTACGCCTATATAACAAAAAAGAATAGCTGCTTTATCACAAGACAGCTATTCTACATAATTAATGTAAGCTAAATCATCTTTCAAAGAATTTATGATCCGACTTACTCTAAGCTCGCTTGCTTACATATATTCAAAACATGTTATTTATTCTAGTATCTTTCATGTCGCTGTATCTTTAGTATTAAGTCATTCTACATTCCAGCATATAACTTGTTTCATTGGTGTTCCATTACAATATCAACCGCATACCCGTAACTTTTTCCGGCAAACTGGCCTCCGTTTTCCCATTTCTTATCAAAAATGCCGTACATAAATCCGTCTACTTTATGATCTTTCCATGTTCCATCATCTTTAAACTCAAAGAATGGTAATCCTGCTTTTGTAAACTGCAAATCAGCAACATACGTGATATTTCCTCCCCAAGTTAATACATTAGCCGCTTTATCATACGCACAGAGATAAATGTAATTAGGAGAGATAAATCCCAAATACTGATTATCAAAGTTGATAACCAGCCGTCCGTCAGTCAATACAGCTTTAAAAGGTACACCATTATTGAGCGGAACATCTTTTGCTATCAAATCATACACTCCCTTCTCATCTGTTGCCGTAAAGGTACAACTACCCGTATAACGTTTTCCGTCATTACGGGTATGCATCATAGTATATGTACCGGACAATCCTCGCTGAACACAAGTCGCCGACCATTCATTTTTCCCACTCTGAACGGTCAACGTCCCTTCCCGATAATCCGTACCGTCCAACATAGGAGAAACCACCACATGAAGCTGATCGCCTTTCAATTCATAAGTCAGCCATTCGGCAGTAGATTGAATGCTATATTCGCGCCGGGTATGCAAAGTGAAAACAGCTTCACCCCCTTGCATAAGAAAATCCTTTGTACCTTCTACATCACAAATAAAAGTATCGCCCAACTGGGTCACGGGAACTTGCAATATATCTTCACCGGATTGTATGACCACCATTGTGGTACGACTGGATATAGAAAGATTAGCCTCAACAACCAAACTGACTTCCTGATCGGACACACTGGCTACCTTACACCAAGCGACATCCGAGGTGGCACTTACCTGTTTACCGCCTGACAGTTCAATAGTTCCTGTGCCACCATCCGCAGAAAACTTAACATCCGACCTTATCGCCTTTAATGCTACATCCGCCGTATCCTTATCATCACTACAACCAACAGCCGACAAGCATAGCACACAAAGTAATATAGAATATATTTTTCTCATAGTCATTCCTTTTTTTATTCATGTTTAACAAGAGTGATAAATGCAAAACGAGATTCGGCATAAGCCTTATATTCACCCGCCTTGCTCCACAGAATCATACCGCGAGTTACAAAATCAGCTTTCCTTCCGTCGTCTACAAACTCATATTCGTTGTCAGAACCTTCTTTCAGTTTGCCGTACATACCATTCACAAAATCAGTTCCTCCATACGTCAGGCTTCCGGGATTCACCATCCAAATGCTCAAATAAGCTTCACTACCGTCCGTCAACTTCTGATTCAGGAGCTCCATACGCCGTTCTGCCTTATTATAAATCATTGTCAGATCAATCGGCAACATACCTTTAATTGTATAACTTTTCATATCCTCTTTCTTCACTAACTCGATTTCCAGAGACAATACAGGAGTATTCTCACCACGTCGGTAATTCATCGTATACTTGCCCAAATATTGTGCGTAAATGATATATTCCGGATCATAATCCACTTTCAACACAACATCCGGAGCATTTTCAGCTACCAGTGTTTCATTTGCAGCCGACCAAGTAAAGCGGTGCAGCTCTTTACCACCAACTTCCACCGGAAGATAAAACTGTATTCCTGTTGCCGTCGGCATGAAAGAAGTAGACGTTTCCTGTCCGTCATATACCACATTAAATGTATGGGAATCCGTATAAAGCAGAGCCAGTTCTTTCCCATTCATCATGCCACTGAACCCCAATACCCCTTCCAAACGGTTCATTTCTTCATCCACTCGGATAGCAGCAGCCAGATAAGGTGTAGCATCTTCCGCCAGACGGGTCATACGAATTATATTCTTCGTTTTCTTCCCTCGAAGGACAATCTCATTCTCAGTATGCGAGCGCAAAAGAAATTCATAATCACCCTCATACCCTTTGCCCGTTCCTGCTCCTCCGGATATATCCGAATCAGAGAAATAATGGAACAAGCTATTATAAGTGTCAAAGTTAAGGGTCGGTCCGATATCCTTCTTAATAGAAAAAAGGCTCTCTTCCGTTTCCTCCGGTTTCCCAAAAGCGTCAGTAGAAATAGTCACTTTATCCCCTTCTTTAAACTTCATAATGTAATTGAAACCACCATATATCTGCGAAGAATGCGGATAATACTCCATTAACCACCCGTGCTCGGAACTTACCAGCAAATCATGATATTCTTGAACGGCTTCTTCTACCCGCTGGGCAACAGGTTTATCGTATACATCATCTACATCCTGCACACACGAAAAGCAGACAGTGGCAAATGCCAGTAAAGTATAAATCAGTTTTTTCATATTCTCAGCGTTTGTTTTAATAAATATGATCCAAATCCAGTTCACTAATCTCATTAGTACGACGTGCAATCACTTTGCGAAGCAGATCAAGATCCACTTGCCAGGAATCTTTCATATACTTCTTCACCATTGCCAGCTTTTGGTCAATGATCGGTTTACCTTTTTCTCCAGCCAGAGTCATAACATTTTCCCACTGTGCTTCCGGATAAGTCAGGAAACAGGCTGTCACTTCAGCAATATCCTCACTCGGTTTACTACCGGCATACGGTGTGACAAATCCCAAAGGAGCGACCTCTGCCAATTTACGGTTCTGCCAACCGGTAGGTGTATAATTACCTGCACTAATCTTATCATAATCTACCGGATAATTTTTTTTCTGATGCAGAATGTGGGCAAACTCATGATGCATCACCTTGAAATAATATTCATTCATGCGGTCGACATTCGTCAAATCCAGCCAGTTCCCCATATACAAAGTCACTTTCAGTCCGCCTTCGGCAGTTCCCAGTGTATACGTCCCCTTATCCCACGAAGCAGAACCTATAAGATGAATAACTTTCGGAGCACAAGCACGTGTAAAATCAAGACCTCCCACTTCATCATAGGCCTCCAGCCAGCAATGTTTCACTATCTTCGCCAATTTCACACTCAACCAAAAGTCCGTAGGTACAAGATTGTGCGTATAATCGGATTCAATATGTTCCATTCTGTATTTAAAGTCGATGTTATAGGGATTGACGTAGTTTTCGAGTAACCAGCGGTCAAACTCACTCTTTTCTTTCTCTGATACATCAAAAATACTCTGGTCTTCCAAGTCATCGTCCTGGCAGGCGAAGAAGTTGCTGCTCACCAGAATACAAAGCAAATATATATACCAATTTTTCATAATCAATTCTTTATTATCTAACATTAAACTATCTTGGATTAGGCTGCATACCAGCCTCTACGACAGACGCCGGAATTTGAACAGCTTTACGGAGGTCGTGAGCTTTCAGCACAATAGGAGATTCGTTCTCTATATTATGGGAAATCTCAATACCGAAACGCTTAATATCCTGCCACCTTTCCCCTTCGTGCACCGTCTCAATACGACGGGCATGAATGACTGCTTTCAGCAAATTTGTCTGTAATCCTGCTTCCAGAGCAAACTTGGGATCAAGTGGTTTACCGTTAGTCGTAGGATCTACTGTCTCATAAAAAAGATTCAGTTCATCTTTGTCGGGTACTTTAGTAGCCGCTTTAATACGATACCAATACTGTAAATCGTTCACTGCCTTATCATATTGCTTAGAGAGCACATAAGCCTCAGCACGATTCAACAATGTCTTATCAGTGGTAAAAGCAAACGCAACCTGACGTCCATAATAACTACCTGTAATGGCATTGGCAATCTCTTTAAACTGGTCCATTTTAGGAACAAAAATAGACTGGTCACCATATCCCAAGACTGTTTCATATACTTTCAAACTACCATAAGGCCCCTTCGACCAGATGGTCTGTTTCTCACAAATCTCACGGCTATGACCGTAGCGATAAGCCGATTTATAGTTACTCCCCCACCATGACATCGTTTGCTGTAACATCAGATTAGCCGGTTCGTCGCTACTAATGTATGCCAGCGTATATTCCATAGAACTGGGAAATTGAGCATATCCTCCCATATTTCTCAACACGGATGACGGGTCCTCACCAATAGCCTCCGTAGCATAACGAATCGCCTTGTCGAACTTATTATAAAACAAATTGAATTGTGCGGCAAAAGCATAGGCTGCATTCTGATTGAAGTGATATAAGGGAATATCATAGGCCTCGGAACTAATCAGCGGTAATCCTTCTTCAATATCTTTATCAATCATGGCATACGTCTCTGCCAATGTACCACGCTCATATTGTACACCGACATTTGTTTCGGGAGCAGTGATATAGGGTATTCCCAGATTAGTATCTGCATCATCCCCATAAGCCATACAGAATATTTTGGCTAAAGCAAAATGCCCATAGGCACGACACATCAGCGCTTCCCCCTTATAAGGCTGCGCCTCCTCCGGATCTCCCAGTTCTTCAATCGCCTGCAATGCCTGGTTAGCAGCAGCAATCGCACTATAACATCCATTCCATAAATACCTTGGCGTATCTTGATTGATATCGGTCATTTCTTCCCAATAGTAACCCTGCATCAGTATATTGGAAGGAAAACCATATTTTTCTCCATTGTCCATACGGTTGTCCGACATAAATTCTTCCATTTGTATGGATGAAGCTGTAGAATAGGCAGACATCAGCAAATCTTTCACTTTTCTCACAGAGTTCAATTCCGTACGCTGATCGGGCATGGTATCCAGATAACTTTCACATGAAGTAATCATGCACGTCAATGCGAGTGCCAGCAATAATATTATTTTATTTCTTGTTTTCATACGCTTTCAACTATTTAAAATCCAACTTTCAATGTCAAAGTAAACTGCTTGGGCACAGGTGCCGACACACCACCGGAACGGAAGAATTCGGGGTCCTGCCCATTCAATTTCGAGTCTGCATAAAGCAGGGCAAGGTTCGTACCCTGTATTTTCAATCCGACACTACTGATAGGGGTAGACTTCAGCCATTCTTTCGGAAAATCATAAGAAAGAGAAACCTCTTTCAAGCGGACGAAAGCACCACTGGCAATGCGTGCAGTAGAATAGTTATACGAATTGTAGGCAATACTCAGGTTCGCATATTGATTGCGTTCAAAAGAACTGGCCATTACAGGGATGTCCGTCACCTTTTCATCACCCGGCAACACCCAACGGTTCTTGAAATCTTTCGGAGTGGCATCCAAGTCACTATACGACGAACGGAACATCGGGTCCAAGCGGACTTTGTTACCACCGGAGTAAGTGACAAATACATTTAAGCGGAAATTCTTATAGGTAAAGATATTACCAATACTTCCTGTTATAGTCGGATCGGTAGGACCTTCATATTTAAGGAAATCCACATCTGTCGATTGTTGCAGGTTCAGACTGCCATAGTTTGCTTTCGTTACGGTTTTTCCGTTAAAACTGAATATCGGAAAGCCATCCGAATCCAATCCTTCGAACGGAATAGAAAACAAACCGCGTACCGGATAACCTTCACGGGCAAACCCAACGCCGGAGATCAAGTCGAATACACGCGAACGTGACTTGAAATCGGTTACTTCCGTCTTATTATATCCGAATATGAAATCGGTAGACCATTGGAAGTTACGGCTTTCGATATTGCGGGTAGAGAGAGTAAATTCAAAGCCATGGGACTTCATAGAAGCTACGTTTGCCATACGTTCTACCGAACCACCGACACCTTGAGTTGTAATTGCACCGATCAAATCATAATTATCACGTTTGTACCACGCAGCTTCAAGATTGATACGGTTGTCAAGAAATCCCATATCCAAACCGATATTCATCTCATGCTTCTTTTCGTAGGTCAAATCACTGTTTTCAAGATCTACAATCTGTAATCCCGATTCAGAAACACCTGCCGACGGACGCCAAGGGGTATAGCTGTTAATAATAATCTTGGAGTTTGACACATTACTCGGACCTACATCAGCCGTCAAACTATACGAGGCTTTCAATGTAAAATGAGATAAAGCAGGTTCTAGTTTCTTGAAAAACTCCTCTTCATGCATATTCCATGCACCGGCAATATTCCAAGTAGGCAACCAGCGGGCAGAGCGTGACTTTCCCAAACGGTTGGAGCCTTCATAACGACCTGTGCCTGTAATGATATACCGTCCCTTATATGAGTAAGTGGCAGTTCCGAAGAAAGCTACGTTACGTTTCTTGGTATTAGTAAGGTCATAATAGTTTGTATTACCCTCGCGCAGTTTCTTGAAAGCAAGGTAATCAAAGAAAGGAATTTCACCGTTTTCATACTGCATCCCCCAGCCGTCAAAGCTATTTGCCGTACGATTTTGAGCATTCGATTCCATACCTGCATAAACGTTGACAATATGCGTATCATTAAACACATCATTATATGAAGCAGCAGCACGGAAGTCATAGCTCAGCATCTTATATTGCGCTGTATTATAAAAACCTCCCTTAGGCAAGATAGACACCGGAAGTGCATAAGGATCATCCGGATCTTTATACAGCCATGAGTTACGGTTGATAATCGTGCCATCTCCCATAGCCCGGTATGCCAATGCCTGGTTTGAGTTTTCGCGTATTTTGTGTTCTTGTGATGTGGCGGAATACTTCAAGGCGCCTAAAGCGCTCAGTTCCAGTTTGCGGAAAAGTTTCCATTTCAATTCCGCCTGAAACTTCAAATCAATAACGTCCAAAGAGATATTGTTGGCATTCAGTTCGTTGAAAATATTAAAATCAGAATAGTTACGCATATAATACTCGTTCGGATCAAGGGTTCTGGAAGTGTTCAGAGCATAACTATAAGGATTGATATCAAATCCACGGCTCACTGTGCCGGAAGCTGCATCAGAACTCTGTCCCAATGTTCCCGGAGCTTTCTGCTGACGATAAGAAGCATTGGCAATCACGTTGAGCGACAAGTCTTTGACTATCTTATAACTATTATTCAAATTAGCCGTGTATCGTTGCACCTTATTTTGCAACATCCAGCCGGGATCGACCATGGCACTTACTGAGACATAAGAAGTGGATTTCTCCGTACCGGTAGCATAACTGACGGAGTGATTCATCATAATGGCATTACTGAAAAGCAAGTCGAACCAATCGGTATTTCTATATTCGGCTTCGCGCAGATAAGCATTCTGAGCTTCAGGAGTTTGAGCAAGACCATACATTCCGTTGGTTTTGTCATACCAGTTATTCAACTGATACATTTTCCCATACACACCACTATTGGAAGCACGATACACGCTGGCAAAGTTCAAATCACCTTTATCACGCATTTCTTTATAAATCCCCATTTGGTCTTGAGAATTCATCAGGTTAAAGTTACGGTAAGACGGCTTCATCCGCATAGTAAACTCACCCGTGTAACTCAACCTACTTGTACCTGCCTTACCCTGCTTAGTAGTAACAACAATCACACCCGACATTGCACGCGCTCCGTAAATAGAAGTTGCCGAACCGTCTTTCAATATTTGAAAACTCTCAATGTCATCTGCATTCAACCCCGCAATAGCCGAACTAATCAAAGTAACCGCATCTCCCGAAGATAATTGATCGGCACTGACTTCTACGACATCGTCCATAATAACGCCATCTACTACCCACAATGGTTTGGAATTACCATAAATTGACGTGGCACCACGAACCCTGATTTTAGGAGCTGTACCAAAGGTACCGGATACGTTTTGAACAGATACGCCGGCAGACCGGCCTTCCAGTCCACGGCTAATATCAGGCAGACCATCCAGCTTTACACTTGCCGCTGTCAAACGATCGGCCGCACCAGTAAAAAGACGCTTGTCTACTTTTGTCATACCTGTAACCACGACTTCGTCCAGTACTTCGGCATCCGGCTGCATAACGATTTTCATCGTCCCCGGTTTAATGGATACTTCTTGCGCTTTCATCCCGATGTAGCTGATTTTCAAAGTTCTAGCAGAACTTGGTACATTGCTGATCGTGAACTTTCCGTCTACATTGGTAGTAGTTCCGATAGCTGTGCCCTTTACTAGTACGGATGCCCCTACAACAGGCTGATTGTCTTCTTCTGAAATGACAACCCCTGTGATTGTTTTAGGTGTTTGGGCAATCGCCAGACCGATTCCTGCTAATAAGCAGGCCAATAACAACACAAATCTTTTTTTCATACGCTCACTAAATATTTGGTTAATATAATAGTTGTCTATTTGCTTGTATGCTTTTTTGCAAAAATAAGCACATTTTATTAAAAACAAAACAAAACAATAAAAAATATATCAATTTTGCGAATGCGAATTAATTTGAAAGAACTATATCGAATTCAATTCTCATGAATCCATGTATATTATGTGCTTATTAACATTTTGTTATTATTAATAAGGTATATGATTATTCTAAGTACCCATAAAATTGGAATATCTTCTAAAAGAACAAGCTTAATTATATTGAAAATTTACACTTATTATTTTAGGGGAATTTAAGACCGGACGATTTGTGATGAGAGTAAATCGTGATGAAAAACATCTACATAATTTCTGAAATACCTTTCCTCAAATATAAAAATAACCAGTTAAAGGTGGCGTATTACTTAATGATAATTAAATAGACATATTGCTGTTATTATGCAATATGATTACAATTATGAGTAACATATATATTCTCGTAAGCGTTCGATATGGAGAAGTATTTTTAATTCCTTGCATTTTTATTCTATATCCTGTACTTATACCAAAATATTTGCAAACAGAAGGAAGCAGAATATCATTTTGACAGTTATGTTTTAAGTGGACAATTATTCCCGAAATTG
>VOFI01001361.1_pt1 | contig 36000 bp, 43 predicted proteins | sample 5384131 | NCBI WGS metagenome assembly VOFI01 (sample SAMN12384728, study PRJNA508395) | human gut metagenome | isolation source: healthy gut H | host: Homo sapiens
TCGGTAGTTCGGTTACGTGTGCTTCGGGCGCCCACAATCGTGTGACTTTGCTCGGGCGTGCGACGAATGGGCGTCATCCTATTGCGGACATGGAGGCCAGGCCACCACAGGAGCGCCAAACTCCCCAGCCAGGCGTCTGCCGGCGCGGATGGGCGTCACATAACTGTGCGGCTTTTGAGCTGCACGGGGCACGCGGGGCGGTTGTCGGCTTGATGCAGGGTACTCCTCCTCGTCGATCGTCGTGGGTACATGTTGTCTGTAATGATCAGTGACCGGAGGTGAGCCACAGCCTTGTTCATGTGATGTGCGGCGTGGAGATCTCGACATAGCCGCCTTGGTGGTGGATGTCGCTAGTAGTCAGTAGCGTGTGATTTCCGTTTGGGCGGGAGGAAGAACGGAGGCTTGGGGACTCCAATGGTGAAGCAGGTCCATCTCGCGGCCGATACGGCGATGGTGCTTCTTGGCACTCGGGCATCTGCATGCGCCTCGAGCTCGTCCTTGGTGGCGACGCGGTGCCGTTGACGGTGAAACATCTGCTTGTCGTTCTAACTGTAATAAAAGCACGCCGGCGGTGACTTGAAGACGCGGCGCCTTGGTGGTGAGGTGCGGGCCAACGCACATGTCGATGTAGTCGCCCTGCTGGAAGAAGGTGATGCAGCGGGCGTCTCCTCGGGCAGATGCGCCGATATTGATTCGACCTTGTACTTCTCGCTCCCCATGAGGGCGATGGCCTCCTCGCGGGAGCAGCTCGAAGACAGGCCGAGGGTTCTCCTGGCAGCGTCTTCTTCATCTCGGCCTCCGATGGCGGGCAGGTCGTCCTCGGAAAGGGGTCGCGTCGCCCAGATCGACATCGTAGTAAACCGTTGTCGGTGGCGGGGCCGTAGGCGAAGTCGGCCTCTGGGGTACAGGCGCTTGATCCTGCGCCATGATGTGCGCGGCAGGTGAGGATAATGTGACCTCCTCGGCGCTCACGCAAGCCACCGAGCCGTCGATGCCTTCATATCTATACTTGCCGGGTATTACCTGGTGTACTTTCTTAGTGTGCCGTTTATCTGCCCAGATGGGCAAAATTAACAAGCACCCGCCATCAGCGATGACGGGGTGCGAAAAGCGTGCCTCACAAAGGCGCGTGGTCTTGATTCCGGTACGGGCACGCACCTTCGATGATGATGAACTCCTTTGCACGTGGACAGACGCGTTGCCTGCGTGATGTTTGCTGGGTGATGAAGTCCCTTCTCGATGGTGTTGGTACCACCGGATTGCGGGGCGGCTGCCGTGCTGGGCAGCTTCATCGCTTTTGCGATCTCACTCTCGCGGTCAGCGCATGAGGCCGGGGGCACGCATCACGATAATGAGCGATAAAGCCCACAACGGCACAAAGGCCCCAAGCCACAACAATGCCGCGGCGCTGCGGCGTCGATGAAGACGTGAACGCGACGAAGAAAGCAGGTAAAGGAGGCGACGATAAGCGATGGCGTGGCGATCGTCAGCGGCGGACTTTCTACTGCAGTGGTCCAGCGAGCTGGGCTTCCTCTTTAACCGCACCGGCTCCATGGTCCTTGGTTTTTCCGCCGATGACCACTCCGTGCTCGAGCGCCTCATGCAAAACGGTCGCGCCAACGGCGTCCCCAAGCTCGAGGTCGTGGGCCCCTGAGCGCATTCACCATCTTGAGCCGCGCGCTAACGAGCAGGCAACGTGCGCCCTCTGGTGCCCGTCAACCGGATACGTCGATCCATTCGACGTCGCAATCGCATGCGCGGAAAACGCCACGGCAAACGACGTGATATTCCTACGCGAGGCTCCCCGTGCAGGCCATCGACACGCTTTTGGGCAATGCCCCCTTACCCGTAGGGTCGCGCTGCCTGTCCGACCAGCCCGAACGCTTTGCCATTCACACACCCAAAGGAACCGTGCGCTGTCGCATCCTCGTCAACGCCGCGGGCAACGGGGCCGCCTTGATCTCGCACATGGCGGGAGCCGAGGAATTCAAGCTCGCGTGGCGCCAGGGGCAACATCGCCGTGCTCGACAAGGAACCGCGCGCCCTCATGCCACTCTACCCCCGTGCCCCACACCCATCTCGAAGGGGCGTCATCGTCACGGGAACCGTACACGGCAACACCGTCATCACCGCAACGGCGGCACTGCGCGAGCCCGGCGACCGCGACACCTACGCGGCAGATGTCGAGACGCTACTCGACGGAGCCCGCAAGCTCGTGCCGACCTTGATACCCCGGCGAGTCGTGCGCACGTTCGCAGGGGGCCGCGCGGGCATCGAGGGGCTGAACGATTTCATGATCGGCCCCTCCGCCGTCCTTCCCGGTATGTTCCATGCCGCGGGCATTCAACCCCCGGCGTCGCCAGCGCGCCGGCCATCGCGGAGCGCATGGATCGCGTCCTGCATGACACGGGCCTTGACCTTGAGAAACGCCCGGATTGGAACCCCATGCGCCGCGCACCCGAGGATTTTGACCGGTCGAGCCCCCAGCACCAAGCGGAGCTTATCGAGCACGACCCCGCATGGGGGCGCATCGTTTGCCGGTGCGAAACCGTCCCCGAGGCGGAAATCGTGCAAGCTATCCGCCGCTCACCCGGAGCTGTCTCGGTGGAAGGCGTCAAACGCCGGTGCCGTGCAGGAATGGGCAGGTGCCAGAGCGGTTTTTGCCAAAGCCGCGTGGTCCACATCCTCGCACGGGAACTCGGATGCGAACCGAGCGCCGTGCCTCTGGAGGACCGCGGCTCATGGATTGTCGACGGCACACTCAAGGAGGGCCGATAGATGGGAAGCATCCCCAGCGCGCGACTTTGACGTCGCTGTCATCGGAGGAGGTCCCGCAGGCATGGGAGCCGCACTCGCAGCGCACAAAACGGGAGCCAACGTCGTCATCATCGAGCGCAATGATCATCTCGGCGGCATCTTGCGCCAGTGCATCCACCCCGGTTTTGGACTCACGCACTTCAAAGAGGAGCTCACCGGCCCGAATATGCACAGCTTCATCGACCAAGTCGGTCAAACGGATATCGAAGTCATGCTCGGCAGCATGGTGCTATCGATTGATGGAACCTCCGAGGCTCCAATGCCCGGGACATCTGCCTGCGAGGCGCCCACATGCAGCAGCCGAAACCCGCGCGAGGGCGATACCCGCGCAGGGAAGCCGACGTGCAGCGTGGACGCCCACGGGACAACCGCGTTAGACGCGACCTGCGCAGAGGCCGATGCAAGCGAACTCATGCGCACCACCGGGCACACTGTCCGCGTCATGACCGAATCGGGTATGGTCGACGTGCGTTGCCGCTCTGTGGTGCTTGCCATGGGCTGCCGCGAACGCACGCGCTCGGAAATCAAGATTCCCGGCAGCCGTCCGGCGGGCGTGTTCACCGCGGGCCTCGCCCAGCGTTACATCAACATCGAGAACCTGCGGCCTGGGCATCGCGTGGTGATTTTGGGCTCGGGCGATATCGGCCTTATCATGGCACGCCGATGCGCCCTCGAGGGCATCGAGGTCGAAGGCGTCTACGAGCTCATGCCCTACGCCAACGGCTTGCACCGCAACGTCAAAAACTGCCTCGAGGACTTCGATATACCCCTGCACCTCTCCACCACCGTCACGCGCGTCATCGGGCGCAACCGCGTGGAGGGCGTCGAAGTGACGCGCGTTGATGAAAACCTCGCCCCTATCCCGGGCACGGAGCGCATCGTCGCATGCGATACGCTACTGCTCTCGGTGGGCCTCATTCCCGAAAATGAGATCGCCTGTGCCGCAGGCGTTGAACTCGACCCGCGTACCCGCGCGCGCGTGGACCAGGACCTGCAGACGAACGTCCCGGGCATCTTCTCCTGCGGAAACGTCCTGCATGTCCACGACCTTGCGGACAATGTGACCGCCGAAGCGGAACGCGCGGGAGCTGCCGCCGCAGCCTGGGCGGCAGCATGCGCGGAAGCGCAGGGCACGAACACGGATGCAGAGCCCTGCGCGATTCGTGTGGAACAGGCGGACCGGCGTGCATCGACCGATTCCGTGCCCGTAGAAGAACAATCTCGCACGGCAAGCGAGAGGGCGACCACGCCGACCACGCACGACGAGCTCCGTTCACCATTGACTGTTGAGGCGGCGGGGATGGCGGGCTACGTTGTTCCAGCTCGCATCTCCGCATGCACCAACACCAAGCTGTTCTTCCGCGTCAAACGCCCCGTTGGCACCGCGCGCATTGTGATTTCCAGCGGAGACGAGGTTCTTTTTGCGGGAAAGCCCCGCTCGTTCAAGCCAAGCATTATGGAATCAGTACCCCTCACCCGGCGAATGATCGAGCGAGCTACGGGCAGCATCACTCTTTCCGTCGACCCCGTTGAGGAGATGTAGAGCATGGAAAGAGAACTGACATGACGAGCGCAGAAAAGGCTGATATGTCGAGCGCAAACAACACGGCGGGTGTATACAAACATCACGCCGCAGCCAGCGTTAACGCCGATGGTGCAGCAACCGGCATGAACCCCGATGACGCAGCAACCGGCATGAACCCCGACGGCACTGCAACCGGCATTAACCCCGATGACGCTGTAATCGGAACGACTACCGCCGCGTGTACGACGCGCCATTTTCATTGCACCACCTGCCCCTCAGAATGTGCCCTCACCATAGAGACTCGCATTGATGAAAACGGGGTTGAACACGTCCCTCTGTCCAGGGCAACCGTTGCGCAAGAGGGCGTAAGTTTGCCGAGCAAGAAGTTATCCGACCCATGCGTATCCTCGCGACGACCATCGTAGTCCGCGGAGGCGATGTAAAAGCTGCTTCCCGTGCGAACCGCGCGCCCCATTCCCCGAGACCTTCACCTGAGCGCCATGCGAGATATTCGCCATGCGAGCGTCACCGCACCTGTGCACATGGGAGACGTTGTGATGAGCGATCTTTTTGGGTACGGGCGTCGACCTTGTGGCCAGCATGAACGTTGACGCGCAGAAGCTTGCCAGTTATTGAGGACATGCGCGATCGGAGGATATGAATGAATCGTTCATATCCTCCATTCTTGTTATAGGCATTTACCTGCGGAAATAGTGCCGAGAAGAATCGCTCTCAACATGGAGTCGTTCATATCCTAAAAACCGCTCATATCCTCAAATATCGCTTGCGCGCACGAACCCCATCACCCCGAACGCCATCTTCGCATATGCGAAAACCTTGAAGCTCAACTTTAAGGTGAGACTTGAACTATACTAAATGCCGTCAGCAACCTAAGGCGGTTTTACATGGCTCTCGATACGCATCGGCACAAACGCGCGCACGGCGCGCCTTGCATGCACCATCGGTCTGACGGGCGCACTTGTGATGTCCGGCTCCCACACAGGCGCTCACCCTCTCCCCACCCCCGCGTACGCCGCGTCCTCCTCTGAGACGCTCGCCGAGCTCAATCATCTGCAAGGACAGCTATCGAGCGCCTCATCCACCTACAGCGAGGCGACCTCGAACGCCGCCGAACTCAACGCACAGGTTGCCGAAATCGCGGACGAGATCCTTCACATCGAGCAGGACCTGCTCCCCGCGCGCCAACAACGCGCGGCGGACGCAGCGAGCGACCTGTATAAGACGCACTCCTCAAACGGAGGCACCATCAGCCTGCTGTTGAATGCCGAGTCATTTGCCGACTTCATCAACCTTTCCAAGTACCTGGGCACTGTTCAGGACGCAAATGTCTCTGCCCTCAATGAGCTCAACAAGCTCGAGAGGATGAGCTGAACGGCAAGCTTGGCGAATTGGGACGAGCCAAAGACCAGGCGGATGCCGAACTCGCACGCGCTTCCGAAGCGTATGCGCAAGCGCAAAGCGCCGCCGCAAAAAGTGCAGGCAAAAGCGAATGCGGAGGACGCCGCCGAGACGGAGATCGCTCGCAAGGCCGCCGAGCAGGCAGCGCAACTCCAAGCCCAGCAAGACGCTCAACAGAATGCCGCCAACCCCAACGGCGAGCCCACAGCTCAGCCTGAGAACGGCGGGTCCGGCAATGGATCGCAAAGCGAGCAGAACGGCGGAACCAATACCCAGGGCAACGGGTCCGGCAATTCGAACAGCTCTAACGGTTCGGGTGACAGTGGGAACTCGGGCTCGTCCAACTCGGGCTCATCCGAGTCGACCGGAGGCTGGCTGACGGGCGTCGCATCCTACTACGGCATCGGCGACGGGTTCATGGGCGGAACCACCGCCAGCGGCGAGAAGGTCACCGAGACCTCGATGGGCATCGCCATGCTCAACGTGCCCCTTGGCACGCGCGTGTCGAGATTGCTGCGACGGGGGGACGCTCGGTCATTGCCTATGTGAACGACCGCGGGCCCTATGCGCACGGCCGCGTGATCGACATGCAGCCCGCCGTCGCACGCGCCCTGAATTTTGTGAGCGTCGGCGTGGGTACGGTCCAATACCGTTTCCTGTAAGGGGAGCTGGGCACGAATCGACGGCGCGTGCGCTCGTCCACCTCAAACGTTCGCCTCACCGTGCCAACCTTCTGCGGACAGCATGTACCAGCCGCGAGGATCCATGAAGCACATCTGTTTCTCATCAAACCAGCTAGCTCCACATGTAACATGCGCTGCCGCTACTGCTTTTTACGCCGACGTCGCGGAGCACCGCGAGACCGCCAACCATGGCGTCATGGACGCCGCGACGATCCAGACGGTGGTCGACCGCGCCTTCGCCCTGGGTCCAGATACCGAGGTGACCTTCTGCCTTCCAGGGCGGCGAGCCCCATGCGCGGGTCTCGACTTCTTCCGCTCGTTCTGCGCCTACGTGGACGCGCATCGCGCGCAGCAGACAGGTGCATCTAGCCATCCAGACCAACGGGTACGTCATCGACGACACCTGGGCCGCCTTTTCGCCGAGCGCGGATTCCTCGTGGGCGTCTCCATCGACGGCTACCCCGAGATGCACGACTGGCTGCGACCGGACGCGCGCGCGGCGAGGGGCACCATGACCCGCGCGTCCTGACGCCATCGCGGCGCTGCGACGGGCGGGCGCGGATTTCAACATCCTCACCGTCCTCACCGACCAGCTCGCCCATCACCCGCAAAAGCTCTACCGCTTCTATAAGCAGCATAAATTCGACTTCGTCCAGCTCATTCCCTGCCTTCCGGGGCTCGATAAGACGAGCGACGAGTTCTCGCTGGAGCCAGAGAGCTTCGCAAGCTTCTACAAGACGTTCTTCCGCCTGTGGCTGGAGGACTTCAAGCATGGCGACCATGAGCGTCACCCTCTTTGACAACGTGATCCCCCTGTTCGTGGGCATTCGTCCGCAGCAGTGCGGTATGTTGGGATCGTGTGCGCCTCAGTTTGTTGTCGAGGGCAACGGCGATGTCTACCCATGCGATTTCTACGTGCTCGACCGCTACCGTTTGGGCAACATTCGAGAGGATTTGCTCGAGTCCATGGCGACCTGCGATGCACTCCGTGCCTTTTTGGATGAGCCGCGGCGGGATTGCTTGCAGTGCGCGTCCTGCCCCTTCGAGCGCATCTGCCACAAGAATTGCAAGCGCCTCAACACGTGCTACTATCGCGAGGATTATTTCGGCTACCGCGACTTCCTCGAATACGCTGCGCCCGATATGGTCGCCATCGCGCGCACTCTGCGATAGGACGATTCTTCTCCGTGGCGATGGAGCACGGTTCCCTGCGACAATAGAGCGCTTCCCACAACAATAGGATGCGCCTTCTCACGAGCGAGGCACCGATCTCCACCCAGCCAACGACATCCGCTCCGCCACAGATCTCTGCCTCGCCATCGATCCGTCCCGTCATCGATATCCGGCTCACCATCGCATCCGCCCTGCCACGACCCTGTAGCCGAGCCCGCGGTCGAAGAGGTCGCAGGCGAGCCCTCGCCGACCCGTCGTAGATCGTCATGGGAAAACCTCCCATCTCAAGGACTTTACTTCTGAGTCCAAGAAATGGGAGGCAGTTCATCAAGAGGGCGAGTCCATTTTTACATACACGGCACTACTTGCAACGCGACTACACGAGGCCCGTGTACTTGGCGATGTTGTAGATATTGATGCAGATGATAACCACCATGAGGCCAATGAACAGTCTTGTCGACGCGTTCGCTATCAATATGCTTGTTGATGGAGCGACCCGCGATGCCGCCGCATATACCGCACACGACCATTCCGATGATGAGGGCCACGCTCACCTGGGCCAAATCCATAGTCAGCACACTGCGGATCGTGCTCGCCGCCTGCGAGAACAGGATGATGTACAGGGAGTTTTGCGCAGCCTCCTTGGTCTCCATACTGAAGAAGTAATAGAGCACCACCAAGTTGATGGGGCCGCCGCCAATGCCAAAAAAAACTCGACATGATGCCGAGAATCAGACCGATCAGAGCGCAAAAGCGACGGCGCTCGAAACCCGCTTGGTCGCCACCTTGTCCTTATTGATGGTGTATACATGAGCGTGCCGATGGTGATGACCATGAGCGTCGCCGCCTGCACCGCCCCGGCGGTGTTCGGCATGTCGAAGAGGCCCGCGAGGCGCGGAGATGCGCAGCGCAAAACGGAGTACGCCGTCATGGACAGGACCGTGCAGCCCGAAAGAAAGTTGATGGTCGAAACCGGAAACGCCCCCAGCGCGTCGAGGACTGGCTTGATGATGACGCCGCCACCGATGCCGCAAATCGCGCCGATGATCGACGAGAAAAAGCAGACGGCGAACACCGCGATGTATACAAGCGTCATACCGTACCTCCGAGACGCATAAGTGAACATTTCTCACAAAATCGAACAGTGAACTGATGGTGCCACGCTTGGGCGCAACCGACCTGCGACTTTACCGGGACAATAGGTTCAACAGGCATTGTGCAAGCCGAACAACAATGCGATTGACAGCGCAATGGTCCGCAGGGTCGTGCGCACGCGCATCGCACTGCGGCGAAACCCTTACGGCAACCTATCCGCGCAGCAAACCGATGACCTCTCCCGCCAAGGTAATCGTGCCCGCGGCGATGACGGGGGGCATCGTTCGCGGTGCACCAATCGAGCGCATCGGAGACACTGTCGAACACCTCGAGAGCGTCTTCCTCATCACGGCCCAGGAGCCGTAGCTTCTCGCGAACCATTTTGGCAAGTTCGAGCACGGGCAGCGCGCGGTCGCTCTGCGTCGCGGTCACCATAACGCGCGGAAACGCGGGGACCAGCACGTCAACGATGCCAGAAACGTCTTTATCCGAGAGCGCGGCGATAAGAAGCGGAAGGCGCCGGGAAACATCTGGCTCGGCCTCATCCAACGCGGCAACGAAGTTCTCGCAGCTCTGCGCGTTATGGCACGCGTCAACGAGCAGGAGCGGATCGGCACGCACCACATCAGAAACGTCCGGGTATGGGGCAAGCATCCAAGCTCTGCTCTAAAACCGCGGCGTCGAGCGCACGGCCCACGTAACCTCGGCGAGCGCGATGGCGCACGCGGCGTTTTGCGGCTGATACGCAGGCTTGTGCATCTCTGCGCGATATTCCGCTCGCGCAGTGCTCGGGGAGAACGAGACAGCGCCTCAATGCCATCGGGCTCGAGAGGACTTCATGGCTGGACACCCAGGGGGTGACCCAGCATGCGGCGCACCGCTCGTCCATGACGCGCTGCACCTCGGGTTCATGCGTGCCCTCGCCGAGGACGACGAAGCGGCCGGGCTTGATGACCGCCGCTTTCTCGGCGGCGATCTTCGCGAGCGTATCGCCGAGGATGCGGGTGTGGTCAAGGCCGATACCCGTGATAGCTACGGCGACGGGGTCGGTCGCGCTCGTGGCGTCCCAGCGACCACCCATGCCGACCTCAAGCACCGCCACGTCAACGCATCGCTCGGCAAACAGCACCATGGCGGCGACCGTGAGCAAGTCGAACGGGGTAATCGTGTAAGCGGGCTCCCCCATGGCGGCACGACGCGCATTGACGCGACGCCCTGCCTCTGCCGCAACGGAAACACCGTGCGCGAACTGCTCGGCGCTTACGACCGTGCCGTCGACCTCCATACGCTCCTCATAGCGAACCAGCTGCGGAGATGTGTAGAGCGCCGTGTGCAGCCCCTCACCGTGCAGGATCGCAGCGGTAAAACGGGTCGTGGATGTCTTGCCGTTCGTACCTGCGACCTGGATGCAATCAAAATGCTCGTCCGGGCGCTCGAGCTCATCGAGCATGTCCACCACGGTCTCGAGCAGCGGACCGGCGTCCCCGGAGATCTTGCCCGTGTCGGCGGCGATGGCGACCGCCTCATCATATGACAGTTCAACGACCTCGAATGGAACGCGGTACAGTCCCTCACGCTTCATGTGCGCCTCTAGTTGCGGTCCTCGCGGCCATAGACAAACCAATACGCCGCCGCGACAGCCACACCGCCCCACGATGTTGCCAAGCGTCACGAACACGAGGTTGGACGCGACGCGAGCAAGAGCGACGGTCGCCCCGCCAAAACAGCCTCAATGGCAAGACCAAGCGGCAAAGAAGAACATGTTCGCGACCGAGTGCTCAAAGCCAAGCACCACGAATGCAACCACGGGCAGAATGGCGGCGGCAAGCTTGTCGCACACCGTCTTGCCTGCGCTTCCCATCCACACAGCCAGGCAAACGAGCACGTTGCACAGGATGCCGCGCGCAAACGCGACCATGGGGCTCAACGCTGCCTTGGAAGCGGCGACCGCGCAGGCAAGCTCGCCGACCGAACCACCCTGCATCTGCGGAAAACCAGCGATGAGCAAAAGCGCCACCACCAGCAACGCGCCCACGGCGTTGCCCGCATACACGACCGCCCATTTACGCAGCATGCGCACAAGCGGGTATCGGCCGTCGAGCGCACCGATTACCATGAGGCAGTTGCCCGTGAACAGCTCAGCGCCGGCCACGAGCACGAGAAACAGTCCCAGACAAAATGCCAGTCCACCCAGGATGAGCGAGATCGAAGAGCGCCAACGAGGCATCGGAGCGGACCATGAGCATGAACGAAGCGCCGAGGGCAACGAACGCGCCGGCGAGAATCGCCAACACGAACGCACGACCGCGCGTCAGCCGGGCCTTCGCGAATCCAATATGCACGAACGCCTCTTGCGTCTTTGCCGGTGGCAACATCACCGTGCCCGACTCGTTCTCTGCCATATTCGTCCCTCTCCTATTCAACCTTCAGCACGAACCCCGCCGCAATTGCCGCAGCGGGGCTCGTTGTTTCGTTCGACCGTTTACGCGAAATCGACCAGCTGGGCCTTGATCGCGGCAATAGTGTCGGTGAGCTCGGCGCGCGCGCTCGCGCTTCTTGGCAACCACCTCGGGGCCGCCTTGGCCACAAAGCCCTCGTTGGAGAGCGTGCGCTCGGCGGCTGCGAGCTCCTTCTCAGAGGCTGCGCGCTCCTTCTCCAGGCGAGCCTTCTCCGCGGCGAAGTCCACCAGGTCGCCCACAACCACATAGGCGTCGAAATCCGGACCTGCCAACGCGATAGACGCCTCGGGCTTACCGGCGAACTCGGCATCGGTGGCGACCGTCATCTCGGGTATGTTGGCCAAACCGCAGATGAACGACGACATGCCCTCGAGAACCTCGGCGGCCTCGGCGGAGTGAGCGGCCACAACCACCGGCAGCGCCTGCTTGGGCGAGATGCGGTAGCGGGCGCGCGTGGAGCGAACATCGGACACCACGGCGCGGGCGAGCTCGAAGGAACGCTCGGCGGGCTCGTCGATGAAGCGCTCGAAGTCCACGGGCTCGGGCCACGCGGCGACCATAAGGGCCTCGGCGCGCTCGAACGTACCGTCGGTCTTCATGTCGAGCCAGCTCGCGGGCATGGTATCCCAAATGGCCTCGGTCACGAACGGCATGACCGGGTGCATGATGCGCAGGGACGTATCGAGCACGAAGATCAGGTTGCGCTGTGCCTGCAGACGGTCCTCATCGTCCTTAAGGCGGGTCTTGGTGACCTCGACGTACCAGTCGCAGAACCTCGTTCCAGAAGAAGTTCTGCACGCCGCGGGCCATCTCGCCGAACGTGTACCGCTCGATGCCCTCGGTGACCAACTTGACGGCCTTTGCCAGACGGCTGAACATCCATGCGTCCGCGGCGGTCTTGGCAACGGGCTCACCCGGGGTGTAGCCGTCCATGTTCATGAGCAGGAAGCGGCTCGCGTTCCAGATCTTGGTCACGAAGGCGCGAGCCTGCTCGGTGCGCGGGCTGCCCTTGAGCTTCTTGGTCTTCTTATCGATGTCGGCGTCGAACTTGACGTCCTGGTTGGTGGTGCACAGCGTGAGCAGGTTGAAGCGCATGGCGTCGGCGCCGTACATATCGATGAGGTCCATGGGGTTGATGCCGTTGCCCTTGGACTTGGACATGCGGCTGCCGTCCTTGGCAAGGATCGTGGGGTAGATGACCACGTCCTGGAACGGAATCTCGTCCAGGAAGTACAACGAGGCTCATGACCATGCGCGGGCGACCCACAGCGCGATGATGTCGCGCGCGGTGACGAGCGCGGTGGTGGGGTGATGCCCCTCGAGCTGCTCGGGGTGCTGCGGCCAACCCTGCGTGGCGAAGGTCCACAGCTGCGAGGAGAACCAGGTGTCGAGGACGTTCTCGTCCTGGTGCACATGGGTGCCGCCGCACGTGGGGCACACGTGTGCGTCCTCCATGCAGGCATCCTCCCAGCCGCACTCGTCGCAGTAGAACATGGGGATGCGATGACCCCACCACAGCTGGCGCGAGATGCACCAGTCCTTGAGGTTCTCCATCCACGTCATGTACGTCTGGGTCCAGCGCGCCGGGTGGAAGGTCACGCGGCCGTCCTTGACCGCGTCGAGCGCGGGCTGCTTGAGCTTGTCGACGGCGACGAACCACTGCTCGGAAAGCCAGGGCTCGAGCGTCTGGTCGCAGCGGTAGCAGTGCATGACGGAGTGCTCGTGCTCGTCGATATGGTCGAGCAGGCCGTGCTCCTCGAACCATGCGAGCACGGCCTCGCGGCACTCGTCGCGGTTCATGCCTGTGAACTCGCCGTAGCCATCGACGACGACGGCGTGCTCGTCGAAGATGTTGATCTTCTGAAGGTCGTGCGCCTGGCCCATGGCGTAGTCATTGGGATCATGCGCCGGGGTGACCTTCACGAAGCCGGAGCCGAAGTCGGGGTCGACGTGCCAGTCGTCGAAGATCGGGATCTCGCGGTCGACGATGGGGAGCTTGACCGTCTTGCCCACGAAGGCCGCCTTCTCGGGGTCCTTGAGCTCACGGCGACGCCGGTGTCGCCGAGCATGGTCTCGGGGCGCGTGGTGGCCACCACGATATACTCCTGGCCGTTCACCGGCTCGGTGAGCGGGTAGCGCAGGTGCCAAAGATGGCCCTTCTCCTCCTTGTACTCCGCCTCGTCGTCGGATATGGCGGTGGCGCAGCTGGGGCACCAGTTGACGATACGCTTGCCGCGGTAGATGAGGCCGTCGTGGTACCAGTCGCAGAACACCTTGCGGACCGCCTCGGCGTACTCGGGATCCATGGTGAAGCGCTCGCCCTCGAAGTCGACCGAGCATCCCATGCGCTTGATCTGCTCGACGATGGTGCCGCCGTACTCGTGCGTCCACTCCCAGCAGGCGTCGAGGAACTTCTCGCGACCGATCTCCAGGCGGGAGATGCCCTCGCTCTTCAGCTTCTTATCGACCTTGGTCTGCGTGGCGATGCCCGCATGGTCCGTACCTAGAATCCAGCGGGTCGAACGGCCGCGCATGCGCGCCATACGCACGATGGCGTCCTGGATGGAGTCGTCGGTGGCGTGGCCCATGTGAAGAATGCCCGTGACGTTGGGCGGCGGGATGGTGACCGTGCAGTCGCCCACGCCCTCGCGGCGCTTGTAGTAGCCGCCGTCGAGCCACTTTTTGCAGGATAGCCGGCTCGTTGACCGCCGGATCGTAGTTCTTGGGCATCTCTTCTGCCATGGGCGTTCCTTCCTCGTTCGAGCGATGCGAAGGTATCTCGTCATACTTGGTTCAAAAAAGGATAGCACAGCGCGGCCTGCGGATTCGACCGTGTTGCAGCACCCCTACCACCTCCTAAGAATCAGTGGTATACTATCTGTATACGCGTTTACAGTGTAGCGATTGGAGCACGTCATGGCAACCGCAATTGTTTCGGGTCGCGTCGATGAGGCGGTGAAGGAGCGCGCCGGCGCCTATATCCACGCAGCGGGCCTCACCGTTGGAGACGTCATCAACAGGCTGTGGGAATACATCGCCGCCACGGGAGATACAACAGAGTTCCTTGAAAAAAAGGCGCAAACAGAGCAGCCTCCTGCATTTGAACGCTTTTTGCAGCTGCGTAATGAGCTCGCGGCCATCAGTGGAGGGGCGGAGATTCCCGAGATGAGCAACAATGAGCTTAAGGATTATCTCGCTTCTGAGCGACTGAAAGACTATGAGGCGCTGTGATGAGCATGAGAAGTATGGGACACCGTGTCCTTTTCGATACGAACACCCTCATTGACGCCGTGAATTCCACCCGCGCGCACTCGGAAGCCGCATGTCGGGGCGCTCGAATACTGCAATGGTGGCGGAGATATGGGCATCGTTTCGCCCTCGTCTCTCAGCGACGCCTACTACGTGCTACGAAAACAATATGGGGAACCTTGGGCGCGAAAGGCAATCGTTGCTGCTCGACCTCCTCGTTGTTCTCCCCTTCGGCCCTGAAGAGTGCATCATATCTGCAGATTCCAATGAACCGGATTTTGAGGACGGCATGATTCGCGCCGCAGCGGAATTGAACGACGTCGATTTCATTCTCACGAGGGACGTCAAAGCGTTCAATCATTCCACGGTGCGCTCGATTACCTGCGAAACGTATCTTGAGATTATCGCGTCGGAGGACAGGGAGGCAATTACTACGCTTCGCGAGTCAGTCATAAATTCCTAAGATGCAACCCCTAACATCTAGTGAAGTCAAATAGCAGGCAGGGAGGCAAACCCCCGCTCGCCATGAAAAAGCCCGGACACTCGAGGCGCCCGGGCAACGGCAAACACAGTTTGAGCGGATCCGCACGCGTCGAAGGCGCGCCACTGCATCGCGCTAGTCCAAATCGAGGTCGTCCGTCGCGTCCACGGGCGACTCATCGGCGCCCCTCACGTCGAGGCTGCTCGCCGCGGGCCGCGGCTGCGGTCACCACGACGCGACGCACGCCCTCCTCGCTGGGCAGATCGAACATCGTCTGCTGGAGCACCTCCTCGCAGATGGAGCGCAGACCGCGCGCGCCCGTCTTGCGGGCAAGCGCCTTCTTGGCGATCTCGTGCAGGGCCTCGTCCTCAAACACGAGCTCGACGTCCTCCATGGCGAACATGCGGCGGTACTGCTTGACCACGGCGTTGCGCGGCTCGGTGAGAATCGTCACCAAGTCGTCCTCGGTGAGTGCCTGCGTCTGCGTGATGACCGGGGGGCGCCCGATGAACTCAGGGATCATGCCGAAGGCGTTGAGGTCCTCGGGAAGCACCTGCTTGAGGAGCACGTTCTCGTCCTTGGACGTGGGGCCGGCGATCTCGGAGTTGAAGCCGATGCCCTTGTTGCCCACGCGGTCGGAAACGATCTTGTCGAGCCCGACAAAGGCGCCACCGCAGATGAACAGGATGTTCGTGGTGTCGATCTGGATAAGCTCCTGCTGCGGGTGCTTGCGCCCTCCGGTGGGCGGAACGCTCGCGACGGTGCCCTCGAGGATCTTGAGCAGCGCCTGCTGCACGCCCTCGCCCGAGACGTCGCGGGTGATGGAGAGGTTCTCGCTCTTGCGCGCGATCTTATCGATCTCGTCGACGTAGACGATGCCGATCTGCGCACGCTCGACGTCGCCGTCTGCAGCCGGAACGAGCTTCAGCAGAATGTTCTCCACGTCCTCGCCCACGTAACCTGCCTCGGTGAGCGCGGTGGCATCGGCGATGGCGAACGGGACCTCGAGCACGCGAGCGAGCGTCTGGGCAAGCAGGGTCTTGCCGGTACCCGTGGGACCGAGCAAAAGGATGTTGCTCTTGGCAAGCTCCACGTCCTCCTCAAAGGAGGCAGCATGGGCGCCGTGGGCCTTATCGGCGTCATCGCCCTCGAGCACGCGGCGGTAATGGTTGTAGACGGCCACGGACATGGCGCGCTTGGCGTCCTCCTGGCCCATCACGTACAGGGACAGGGCATCGTAGATCTCGTGCGGGGTGGGCACGCGCGTGATGAGCTTGGCGGCCGTCTCGCGCATGGTGGGCGCGGCGCGTCCTCGTCCTCGTCGGGCTGCTCATCGGCACCCTCGTGCTGGGCGGCATATGCGGCACCGAACGCGCGCATCATCTCGTCCTGGGCAAAGGACTGCTCCAAGATCTCGTTGCACGCCTCGACGCACTCATCGCAGATGAACATGCCGTCATGACCCCGTACGAGCTTGCGAACCTGATCCTGCGTCTTACCGCAGAACGAGCAGCGGACCGGACCCTCGCCGTCCGCACCGGGCGTGGCCAAAGTCCTCCCCCGCCATTAGCGCTCACTCCCGGAATCGCTGCGGGAGCTGACGATACGGTCGATCAGGCCGTACTCGAGCGCCTGCTCGGCACGCAGGTAGTTGTCGCGCTCGGTGTCGCGCTCGACCTGATCGAACGGCTTGCCCGTGGCATCCGCCAAAATCTTGTTGAGCGTGGCGCGGGTCTCGCGAATCTCGCGCGCGGCGATCTCGATCTCGGTCTGCTGGCCCTGGGCGCCGCCGCTGGGCTGATGGATCATGACCATGGAGTTGGGCAGGCAGAAGCGCTTGCCCTTCGCGCCGCTTGCCAGCAGCACAGCCGCCATGGAAGCGGCCATGCCGACGCAGATGGTGGAGACCCGGGGCTTGATGTAGTTCATCGTGTCGATGATGCCGAGGCCCGCGTAGACGTCGCCGCCGGGCGAGTCGATGTAGAGCATGATGTCCTTGTCCGGGTCCTGGCTCTCGAGGTGCAGCAGCTGCGCGATCACGAGGTTGGCAGTGACGGAGTTGACCTCCTCGCCCAAAAAGACGATGCGGTCGTTGAGCAGGCGCGAGTAAATGTCGTAGCTGCGCTCGCCGCGCGGGGTCTGCTCGATGACGTACGGCACGAGCGCGGACTCGATTCGGTTGATCATATGGCTCCTTTCACATGATGCGCCGAACGTGCGACGCGGGTGTTACACGAAATGGCCCCAGCCGGGGGGCGTTGACTTGCCCCGATAGAAACGTACGGTGCCCAATCCCGTCAAACGCGATGGAGCACCGTACGCACATCAGCCGTACCAGCCGTTTATGATACGCCATTTTGCGCGTACCTCGTTCGAAGAGGACCCAAGGTGCGGCAGGCGTTATAAGGGTCTGCTACTCAGCCTTGGCCTCGGCAGCGCGGGCAGCCTCGTCCACCTCGGTGACCTTGGCGTTCTCGACCAGCCAGTCGACGGCCTTGGAGCGACGGATGGAGTCGCGAATGGCAGGCATGCGGCCATCGGCGAGGAACTGAGCCTTGGAGGCCTCGACGTTCTCGACGCCGGCGCGCTCGAACTCGCCGTCAACGTCCTCCTCGGTGACCTCGACCTTGAGCTCACGGGCGAGAGCGTCGAGGGCGAGGGACTCGCGGGCGACGTCGTTGGCCTGACGGTGCAGGTCGGAGATGAACTCATCGGAGCTGATGCGGTTGGCCTGCAGCCAGCCGTCGAGGCTCATGCCGCGAGCGGAGAGGCTCTGCAGGAAGTTCTGGCCGAGCTCCTGGAACACGGACTGCTCGTAATCCTCGTCCATCTCGTCGAGCTCGAGGCGCTCGGCGAGCTTGAGACGGCGCGGTTCTCCTTGAGCTGGGGCAGCTGGGAGGACTTGTCGGACTCGATCCGAGCTTGACGGCGTCGCGCATGGCGTCGATGCCGTCGAAGCCGAAGTTGGTCTTTGCGAACTCGTCGGTGAGCTCGGGGAGCTTGCGCTCCTTGACGCCCTTGACGGTGACCTCGACGGAGGCCCTCGGCGCCCTCGACCTCGGGGGTCCAGGAGATGGTCTTGGTCTCGTCGACGTTCATGCCCAGCAGACCCTCGTCGAACTCCTTGGGCAGGTTGCCGGAACCCATGGCGATTATGCGGCCCTCGCCAGCGAGCGCCTCGGCGCCGTCTTGACGTTCTTGATGTCGACGGTCACGTAGTCGGAGCCCTCGACGGCGCGCTCGACGTCCTCGAAGGTGGCGTGGTAGCCCATGAGCATGTCGACCTGCTGGTCGATCTCGGCCTCGGTGACCTCCGCCGGCGGCATCTCGATCTCAACAGCGTCGTAGGAGGACAGCGCGGGGGCCGGACGCAGGGTGAACTCGACGGTGTAGGTGTAGTCGGTGCCGTCGGCGCACAGGTCGATCTGCTGGTAATCGCCCTCCTTGACCGGGACGATGTCGAGCTCGTTGAGGACGTTGCCCTCGTTGGAGCCGATCAGCTCGTTGGTGGCCTGCGCGAGCACGGCCTCCTTGCCCAGAGCGGAGTCGATCACGGGACGCGGAGCCTTACCGGCACGGAAGCCCGGGAAGCGGTACTTCTTGGCGGCCTCCTTGTAGGCCTTCTTGATTACCGCGTCGACGTCGGCAGCAGGAATGGTGACCGTAGCGGTGAGCTTGGCGTCCTTCACCTCAGAAGTGATGTTCAACGTTCCTCCTCTAGAACATGCCCGGCTTATACGTGGGCGCCGGGGCCCTTTTTGGTACCTTGTGCTGTGTGAGTGGTGCGGGCGAAAGGACTCGAACCTTCACGGGAAAGCCCACTGGAACCTAAATCCTGTGCGTCTACCAATTCCGCCACGCCCGCAGCTGGTCACACAGGCGAACATGATAACAAAAAGGGGCGCACGCCGCAGCGCACACCCCTTCCCTATCCAGTTTCCATACACGCGGGCTCGCGCCACGACGCGCATGCGCGCCCGTCGAACTACACGATGCCCTGGGCGAGCATGGCGTCGGCGACCTTGAGGAAGCCGGCGATGTTGGCGCCCACCATGTAGTTGCCCTCGAAGCCGTACTCGGTCGCCGCGTCATCGCATGCGTGGTAGATGCCGCGCATGATGTTCTCGAGCTTGCCGTCGACCTCCTCGAAGCTCCAGGAGAGGTGCTCGGCGTTCTGGCTCATCTCCAGGCCGGAGGTCGCGACGCCGCCCGCAGTTCGCCGCCTTGCCCGGCATGAACGCCACGCCGTGCTCGATGAGGTAATTGGTCGCCTCGATGGTCGTGGGCATGTTCGCGCCCTCGCCGACCACCTTGCAGCCGTTGGCGACGAGCGCCTGGGCGTCCTCGAGCAGCAGCGTGTTCTCGCGAGCGCAGGGCAGCGCGATGTCGCAGGGCAGCTGCCACACGCCGCGGCCGTCCTCGGCATGCCACGTGGCGCCCGGGGCGCGCGTCGACGTACATGGCAAGGCTCACGCCGCGATCGTTGCCGGAGCGCTTCTTGTTGTAGACATGCTCGAGCACGGTGTAGTCGATGCCGTCGGGATCCTCGACCCAGCCATGGGTGTCGGAAGCGGCGATGACCTTGCCGCCGAGCTGGGAGACCTTCTGGACCGCGTAGATGGCGACGTTGCCGGAGCCGTGAACGACGACGTTCTTGCCCTCGAAGGAGTCGCCGCGGCTCTTGAGGTACTCGTCAACAAAGTAGGCCAGGCCGTAGCCGGTAGCCTCGGTACGGGCGAGCGAGCCGCCAAAGGAGAGGCCCTTGCCGGTGAGGACGCCGCTCCACTCGTTAGTCAGGCGCTTGTACTGACCGAACAGGTAGGCAACCTCGCGGCCGCCAACGCCCAGGTCGCCGGCGGGAACGTCGGTGTTGGGGCCAATGTGGCGATAGAGCTCGGTCATGAAGGACTGGCAAGAAGTGCATGATCTCGTTGTTGGACTTGCCCTTGGGGTCAAAGTCGGAACCGCCCTTGCCGCCACCCATGGGGAAGGGTGGTCAGGCTGTTCTTGAAGATCTGCTCACAGACCCAGGAACTTGAGCATACCCAGGGTGACCGTCGGGTTAAAGCGCAGGCCGCCCTTGTAGGGTCCAATGGCAGAGTTGAACTCGACGCGGTAACCGCGGTTGACCTGGCACTTGCCGGAATCGTCGACCCACGGCACGCGGAACATGATGACGCGCTCGGGCTCGACCAGGCGCTCGAGCAGCGAGGCCTCCTCATAGGCGGGCTCGTTGTCGACTGCGGGCGCGATCGAGGTGAGGACCTCGTCCGCCGCCTGGATGAACTCGGGCTGATCGGCGTAGCGCTCGTGCAGCTCGGCGATGACCCCTCTCGGTATAGGTCATGGTATGCCTCCAAAGAAATGAGAACGTTGGTGCGGGCTTATAGTACTACGCCCAATAAAGCGATTATGGAGAAGCGCCTGTTTCCCGTTCGTTTCGTTTCAAGGGGGCATGGTGCACGGTGCGCGGTGTATCGGCAGGGGCGCTGAACAAGCGGGGGGCGCATGGTGCACGGCGGGCGAACCACCTTTTGAAACGGCCGGATGGTTTCAAAAGGCTGGTTTACGCACAGAAATAATGGTAATGTGCTTTATCAATGGTTTGAAACGAGCGAGATGTTTTCAAACGGCTGTATTTCGCACATCGTCGCGTGGATGCCTTTGGCTCAGGCGCAGACACGGAGTGGCAACAAAGGCGGGATAGCCGTAACCACGGGATAGCTGCAAAGACGGAATAGCCGCAACCATGGAATGAGGGCCGAACGCAATAGGCCCAAGCGAAGCTGCCGAGGATCTGCAAGTGCGCTCCGCATGCGGCACGTCGACCCAGAAATCGTGGAGCAACCCGTATCCCGTTTCGTATCCCGGGTAACGAAATACGAAAACAGGCCAGAAACATATATGTTCTGACCTGCGGTTTTTCTGGAGCGGGCGACGGGAGTCGCCGCGTGCTATCGCACGCTCATTCCGCTGCGGCGCTCGCGCGCCTTGCGTGCTTCGCTGGGAACATGCTTTTCGCATGTCCTCAGCTCCGCACCCGTAACCGGGTTCGGCTCCCGTCGCCTCTTAATAGGAAAAGAGGCCGCTACCTCTCATGGTACCGGCCTCTATCATATTCTGGAGCGGGCGACGGGAGTCGAACCCGCCTCATCAGCTTGGAAGGCTGAGGTTCTACCGATGAACTACGCCCGCGTTATGTGGTCGGGACGACAGGATTCGAACCTGCGACATCCTGCTCCCAAAGCAGGCGCGCTACCAGACTGCGCCACGTCCCGAAGGCTCGGGCAGCCGGGTTCGAATGCCCGTGCATCCCAAGGCGCTAGCGATTATAGAGGAATCGCTCTTTTTGTAGCAAATGACCAGCTCGGGACTGCGATTTGAAAAGTGCCCGATACGCACGCCGCCCGCAACCCGAGCTCCCCGCCGATTGCCATCTGCTCGCAGGCATGGCAATCAATCGAATTCATCCTGCCCATTTGGCTTGAACTCACCTGCCTGTGCTCACAGGCATCCTACCTGCTCACCAGCAAGATCTTGCTCGCGTCGAAATGCAGTCGGAGCGTCTCGCCCTCACGGGGAAGCTCGTCTCGCGAAACGTCGACCATATCGACCTTCCACTGAATCCTGCTGCGCGCATCCCCCAAGGGCGGATCGAGTAGGACCAGGCGCTCGAACCTCGAGTCGCTCACCCGCGCAACGCGCACATCGAAGCTGTTGCGGCCGCGCTCACCAACACGGCGCTCGCGGTCGCGATGGATGTGCCGAGCGCGCACGCGCCCACATAGGCGACGTCGCTCGGGACCTCCCTGCCCACGTCAAACGTCATGCCCCAGTCCAGCGCCTCGACCTCGGTGGCAGAGACCCTGCGCGCCCGAGAGGTGTTCTTGCAGCCCGTCAGCCGCATGCCCGCAAGGGTCTGCGGACGCGCCAGGAGTTCATGCGCCGTCCCGCTCTCCTCGATGCGACCGTTGTGCATCACGCAAATGCGATCGCACAGCCGGCACGCCTCGTCGATGTCGTGGCTCACATACAAGACGTTGCGGTCGATGACCGAGAACACGTCGAGCAGGGTCTGCTCCAAAGCGCTTTTGAGATAGAGTCCAGCGCCGAGAAGGGCTCATCGAACATGAGGATTTTGGGGCCCGCCGCCAGCATGCGGGCGAGCGCCACGCGCTGCTGCTGACCGCCCGACATCTGCGCCGGGTAGCGCTCCGCAAGCTCGGACACGCCGAAGATCTGCAAAAAGGAGCGGGCGCGGCGGCGCGTCATGCGCCGGGCCGCGCATACCCCAGCCGCGCTGGGCGTCGCGCATGCCGGCGCACACGTTCTCCTCGGCCGTCATATGCGGAAACAGCTGGTAATTCTGGAAGAGCAGGGCGCAGGCGCGCTCCTGCGGGGGAGAGGTTCACGCCCACGCACGAGTCGAAAAACGTGATGCCGTCCACCACGATACGCCCCTCATCGGGGGTCTCCACGCCCGCGATGCAGCGCAGCGTGAGGCTCTTGCCGCACCCTGAGGCGCCCAGCAGCGCCACGCGCTCGGAACCCGCCTGGAGCTGCACGTCCAGTTCGAAATCGTCGTAGCGCTTGCGAATATCCACGTCGAGTGACACGGCCCGCTCACCCCTTCCGCGCTTGCCGGTCGCTGCTCGCGAGCAGCGCGCGCAGCTTGTCCTGGTCGATGCGAATCGCATCGCCCCCCCGCCGCATCGATCTCGTCGCGGGGCCCGGAGGCCCCGCTCCCCTTGCGCACGGCACCACGGCGGAGCAGGCCGCCGCGCGCATGCGCCACGGAACCGGTGCCCGACACGCTCTCCCTGCGGTACCGTTGCTGGCGCGCGGTGTAGACGTTGATGCCCACAACCACCGCGAGGCTGAACAAGATCACCACAGCAACCCAAAAGAGCGCCACGTCCGTGTTGCCGCCCATCCACTCAAAGTAAATGGCTATGGGAATGGTCTGCGTCACGCCCGCGTAATTGCCCGCGAAGAACAGGGTGCATCCGAACTCGCCCATGGCGCGGGCGAACGCGAGCACCGCGCCGGCCGCAATGGAGGGCCAGGCGAGCGGCAGCATGATGAACCGGAAGATCCGCCACTCGGACCACCCCAGCGTGCGGGCGGCATCGAGCATGCGCGCATCGAGCGCCTCAAAGGCGCCGAGCGCCGTGCGGTACACGAGCGGAAAGCTCACCACAACGGCGGCGATCACCGCCGCGGGCCACGAGAACACAATCTCGATGCCATAGGCGATGAGCCAACGACCCACCGCGCTCGATTGGCCAAAGAGCATGAGCAGCAAAAAGCCGCACACCGTGGGAGGCAGCACCATGGGAATGGTAAACACGGAATCGAGCAGGCCCTTCAGGCGGCTCGTGGTGCCCATCACGCGCCACGCGGCGAGCAATCCCAGCACACCGGAGAAGGCGAGCGCGCACAATCCTGTCTTAAAGGGAAACCCACAAAGGCCGGTAGTCGACACCGGAGAAAAACGCTCCCAGGCGATCGAGCGCGGAGGGCGCGGGCGGGTTCGCGACCTGCGCGGCGTCGACGATGCGCCCGCTGTCGACCCACTGCACGCCGGCGCTCAGGTCGAGACCAGACGCCTCCACCGCCTCCTGCGTCAGCTCGCCCTCGGGCACCGAGGCGGGCGTGACGGTCACGTACCGATTGCCCTGATCGTCTTGAGCGCTGAAACGATACCGGTACGTGCCGTCGTCGAAGGTGTCCCCCGTCCAAAAAGGGGGGACCGGCGCCGCCTGCTCGAGCGACGGCATGCCGGCACTCGCCTGCTCGTCCAACGCCAGGACAAGCGACCACAGCGCCATCTGGCCGTCCACGTTGCCGGCGAACTGCGCCTCATCCATTCCCGCAGCGCGGGCATCCACATGCACGAGCGTGCGGTTCGACGTTGCCACCACCACGAGGCTCGCATCGCGCTGGATGGGCACGCGATAGCCCAGCGGCATGCCCTGCCCGGCGCGTTGGGTTCCCTTGGCCACGCGCTCGAACGCGCCCACGCCAAAGCGGAAACCCCTCGATGCGCGCGGCGTCACCCGAGACGATCTCGACGTCAGCGGGCGTATATCGCCAACCCTCATACGTAGACCCGAGGACGTCGAGCCGCCCACAGGGACGGTCTCCTCGTCAGCGGAGGAGGATGTCGCTGGAGCATCCGAGAGCCCCGATGAAGGGACACTCGCCGCATCCGACGAACTCGTCGTACTCACACCGCTCGCCGCACCCGACGCATTCGTCGCATCCGTCCCGTTCGCCCATGCGAGAGCCGGCGTGCACGCAAGGCACACCGCGACCCAGCAGGCGACCAGCAACCGTCGCGCCATGGCCTAGCCCATCAGTTCAAAGCCGTAGCGGGCCCAGATCCTCTGCGCCTCGGGATCGTCCATGCAAACGCGAGGAACTCCTCCGCGGCCTCCTTCTCCTGGGAAGACGCGGAAACCGCGCCCGGGTACACGATGGGCTTATGCGAGCTCTCCGGACATACGAGCACCTGCTCGATGCCGTCGTAGCGGTAGATGTCCGAACTGTATACAAAAAACCGATGGCCGCGTCCCCCGTGCGCACGTACGCCGCAGCGGTGCCCACCTTTGTCAGCCAGCGCCACGCGATCGGCGAGCACGGGCGCGTATTCGCCATCGTCACCGGCGGCGCCCGTGTAAAGCCCCACGGAATTCAGCGCCTGGTTGGCGTACTTGCCCGCGGGCACGGTGACGGCGTCGCCAATGGCGATCTTGCCGTCAACGTTCGCCACGTCCTCCAAGGAGCCCACCTGGATGTTCGATCCCTCCGCGCGTACGATCACCAGGTCGTTGGCGAACATGTCCAACCTCGTCGACGCGTCGACGAGCTCGGCCTGGGCGGCGGTGTCCATCGTGCCGGTCGAGGCGGTGATGAGCACATCCGCCGGAGCGCCCGCGCGCATCTGCTCGATGAGGTCGCCCGATGCCTTGAACTGCGTGTCCGCAAACGTGACGCCGGTCTGCTCGGTATAGAGCGCCTGGACCTCCGGCAGCGCCTTCTCAAGCGAGTTGGCGGCGAATATCTGGAGCTCGACCGAACTGCCAGCGGTGGCACCCAGAGCCCGGGGTGACCGCGTCCCCCGCCGCCCCCGCAGCCAGCGAGGGCCCCCGCCATGAGCGCCGATACGCCCATGGCGATAACCGAGCGGCGCGTCACCGCACACGCAGGTGTCGAGGCGGTCGCGGACGCGCCGCGCTGAGTCGTCTTCATGTGGGCTCCCCCCCGTTCGTATGGAGACGGACGCGCCTTCCGGCACGCCCGTCCGAGTCGCCTCTATTATATTTGCAGGAGAATAATACTCAAACGAGAATAATATGGCTCCCCCACGCCACGGCGCGTCAATGCCCCCCCCACGTGACATCTGCATGGCGTGCTCGAGCTGGTCGGCAATGGCGTCCCAGCATTCGCGCGCCGCCTTGGTCGATCCGGGAAGTTGATCACCAGCGCGAGCTTGCCCATGGGCAGGCCGTCCTCGCCGCGCACCGCGCGCTGCATGCACCGGGCGCGCGAGAGCATGGCGCGCCTCGTCTTGGCGAGCGAATACGCGCGGATCGCCTCGGCGATGCCCGGCACGTCGCGCTCGCACACGGCCGCCGTCGCCTCGGGCGTCACATCGCGCGGCGAAAGGCCGGTACCCCCGCAGGTGAGCACGATGTCGGCACCCCGCTCGTCGGTGGCGGCGCGGATGGCGAGGGAGATCTCGCGCGTGTCGTCCGGCACGACGACGTGCGAGCAGACCGACCAGCCGGCCCCCTCGATGAGCGAGGTGAGCGCGGCGCCGGCCTCATCCTCGGCAAGGCCGCGCGTGTCCGAACAGGTGACGATGGCAAATGAAATATCCATACCGGGTTCCCTCGCCTCGCGACATGCGCATGGGGACAACCGCTCATCGCGTGCCGCCCTGCGCTCCCAAGGAGCCATGCCGGGGACGGTTATCGCGCGGCCTCGCTCATGCGCCCCGCACCGCCGGACGCGCGACGCGCCGCTGCGGCCCGTGCCCTCTTTGGCATGTTACAGGACGGTGCCCCTCGGGCAGGTCGTAGCGAAGCACGGACACCTCGTCGCCCGCTTGGGCGCCGCCCTCGCCGTCGGGCATCATGAGCAGGCAGTTGCCGCGATGCAGGTCGACGAGCATCGCGGAGTTCTGCGTAGGAGCCTGGGTGACCTCGAGCTCACCCGTCCGCACATCGCGCTCCACGCGGGCGCGATTTAAAACCGACGCGCCTGGCGCTTTTTTGACGTCGTGCGTGACGCGCGCGGTCTGCACGGGCCGGAAGAGCTCGCTATGACCGAGCATCTTGCGAATCGCCGGGCGCACGAACAGCTCGAATCCAATGAACGCGCCGGCGGGATTGCCCGAGAGCCCAAAGAAGGGCGTGCCGTCGAGCATGCCGAACGTGACGGCCTTGCCGGGGCGCATGGAGATGCGGTCGAACAGGACCTCGCCCTCGCGCTGCACGAGGGGCCGTCACGTAGTCGTAATCGCCCGCCGAAGCGCCGCCCGAGGTCACCACGACATCGCATTCACGGGCGGCGCGGCGAACGAGCTCGCAGATTCGGTCCTCATCGTCGGGCGCGATGCCGTACAGCGTCGGCTCGGCGCCCGCGTCGCACGCGGACGCCATGAGGGCCGGCGCGTTCACGTCGCGAATCTGGCCGCGCGCGGGCACGACGGAGCCGTCCACGAGCTCTGTGCCCAGCGAGATGATGCCCACGCGCGGCGCCCGATGCACCGCCACCGTGTGCGCCCCGGCGTTCGCGAGCAGGCCGGCGCCGGCGGGCGTAACGACCTCGCCCGCCCGCATGACCACATCGCCGCGACGCGCCTCGAGCCCCGCCTCGCGGATATTCTCGCCCACGCATGCGGGCTTGCGAAACGCCACGTGGGAGCCCTCATTCCCATCCCCGTCGAGCACCTCGACGATCTCGTACTTGACCACGGCGTCGATGCCCTCCGGCACGGGGGCGCCGGTCATGATGCGCACCGTTTGGCCCTCCCCAACCGGGCCCTCGAACACATGGCCCGCGGCCTCGTGCCCAACGACCTCGAGGACCACGGGATGCCCATCGTCGGCCTCCGCAAGATCGCGGACGTGCACCGCGTACCCGTCCATGGCGCTATTGGCAAACGGGGCGAGGTCGATGTCGGTCGCCACGTCCCGCGCCAGCGGGCGCCCGACCGCGCGCCAGGACACGACCTCCTCGACGGGCGTCTCGGCCACATGGCCCATGATGATATCGAGCGCCTCCTCGACCAAGATCATGTGCGCGTCGGGATTGTTGTTCTGAGCCATGGAGCATCCCCTCTCGATGTGGTCGCCGTTGTCGCCCTTGACTCGAGACGCTCGCCACGCGGTCGACGGCGCGGTCGATGCACGCGACCACATGGAAGCGTGCGAGCCAAAGGACAGTCGGCAGAATACATTCTCATGCGAGAATAGTGTACGCCCCCGTGGCACGCCCACCCTGCAAGAAAATGACGGCGCCCAAGCGAGCCCCATGGGACGCGCGGGCGGGCACGCGACCGGGAGCGTATACTGGTATCTATTTGAATTCACGATCGGATGAGGAGGCCCCATGCCCAAGCAGGTGATCGAATCGGCGCGTAAGGGGCTGCGGCGAGGATCCCGGGAGCTCGCCATCGACGCCCGGCGCGATATGGGCAACGCCCGAGCGAGCCTTCGCGTGTTCGCGCTGAGCGTAGTGATCGCCGCGCTCATGGGCGCCGCAGGGTGGGCTTTCCTCGCGGCGCTGCGCTTGGCGACCGGCGCGCGCGAGGCTCATCAATGGCTGTTCCTGCTGCTGCCGGCGGTCAACATGGCGACCGCATGGCTGTACCGCAACCACGGCCTGCGGGCGCAGCGCGGCAACAACCTCGTGATCGACAGCACCATTACCGGCACGCCCATCCACAAGCGCATGGCGCTCCTCACCTTCGCATGCTCGACCGCCACCCATCTGGCGGGCGGCTCGGCAGGCCGCGAGGGCGCGGCGGTGCAGATGGGAGGCACCATCGCCAGCAACGTCGCCAGCTTGTTCCACGTCGAGGGCCACGACCGGCGCGACCTCATGATGGCGGGCATCTCGGCGGCATTTGGCGCCGCGTTCGGCACGCCGCTCGCCGGGGCGTTCTTTGGCATGGAGATGTGCTTTATCGGCAAGCTCGACTACAGCGCGGCCCTGTACTGCCTCACCGGGTCCTTTGTGGGCAATGCCGTGAGTCGGGCGCTCGGCAGCCCGTTCGCCTTCCGAGCAGATCGCCGCCGTGCCCGCCATGAGCCCGTTGACCCTCGCCGTCGTTCTGGCGGCGGCGGTGGCATTCGGCCTCACGGCCCGGCTCTTCACCTTCTGCATCCGCACGGTCAAGCGACTCTATGCGCGGTTCTTCACGAATTACCTGGTCGCCGCCGCCGTGGGCGGACTCTTGCTGGCCGTCCTGTTCCTCGGCTGCGGCCTGCATGCATACGGCGGCCTTTCCGAATGGCTCGTGCCCGCCGCGTTTACCGGCAAGACCACCCCTGGCAGATCCGTTGGCAAAGTTGGGGGATGACCGCACTCACGGTGGGCGCGGGCCTCCAGGGTGGCGAAGTCACGCCGCTCTTTGGCATAGGGGCGTCACTCGGCGGCTGGATAGGTGCAACGACGCTCGGCGACCCGAGCTTTATGGCGGCCCTCGGCATGCTCGGCGTGTTCGGCGCAGCCCTCAACGTGCCGGTCACCACCATCATGCTCGGCATCGACATGTTTGGCGCCAGCGCCAGCGCGTACTTCGTCATCGTCACGTTCGTGAGCTACCTCATTGCGGGCCACTACGCGGTGTACCCCCGCGCAGCGCATCGTGACGCCCAAGCGGCGCAGCCTCAAGGGCGATGCCGAGCTGAGCGTGGAGCGCGCGCTCGAGCAACGGCGCGCCGAAGTCGCCGAGATGGTCGACGCGAACGAGGAGGACTGCTAAATGGCCCAGCCGAACCTTTCCGCCCTGGGGCGGGCGCTCATCATCGTGAACCCGGCGGCGCAAAGCGGGGCCGCCGCAGCGGCGGCTGACCGGTTGCAGCGCTTTTTGACCCTGTACTGCCATCGCGACACGTTCGAGGTCGCTCGCACCGAGCGCCCGCGCCACGCCATCGAGCTCGCGGCCGCGGCGGGCGCGTACGACACCGTGCTCGCGCTGGGCGGCGACGGCGTGGTGCACGAGGTGGCAAACGGGCTCATGCGCATCGAGAAGGGCTCGCGGCCCACGCTCGGCGTGGTGCCCGTGGGATCGGGCAACGACTTTGCGCGCACGCTCGGGCTCACCGACGTCGCCGACGTGCGCGGTACCGATTTTTCCGCGTTGTTCAGCTGCCGCCCCACCCCGATCGACCTCATGCGTATCGATTGGGAGAGCGGCGCGACCGATCCCCGACCCGATACCGTCGCTGCGGGCACGCCCGTGCGACGCGGCACCACCTACGCCGTCGAGACGTTCTCCATGGGACTGGATGCCGCCATTGGCCTGGGCACGCACGACCTGCGCAAGATCACCGGCCTCACCGGGGCGGCGCTCTACACCGCGAGCGGCATGCGGGCGTTCGGACGCGGCTACCGCTGCTTCGACTCGTTCGTGTCTTTTGACGGAAAGCGGGCCGAGCACCTGCGCACCATCACGTTCGCCGTGCAAAACGGCCCCACGTACGGATCGGGCTTTCGCATCTGCCCCAATGCGGATCCCGCCGACGGGCTGATCGACGTCTGCTATGCCCAGGGACCGGCACCGCGCGCGATCGCGCTGCCGGTGTTCCTCTCCGCCAAGAACGGCGGGCACGTGGGCAACAGGCGCATCCGCATGCAGAGGGTCCGGAGCGCCTCCTTCACGTTTGCCGAGGCGGGCTACCCCATCCAGGTGGACGGCGAGCGCCTCGAGGCCACGCGCCTCGTCATCGAGGTGGTGCCCGCGGCCCTCACGGTCCTCAAGCCGATGGGAGCGGGACGCTAACGTACAGGACGGGGCCTAACGCCTCACGCAAACCCGCGATTGTCCAACTATCCGAAGGCACTAATGCGTCCGGGCACAACACGGGATGTGCCCTACCGCATCACCTTGTTGAGCAGCTCATCGTAGGTGGCATCAGTCGCCTGCACGTGACACTCAAAGTCGCTGAACTTGAATTCCATGAGAGAGCCTATCTGGCGTTAGAGCCCGTTGGGTACAATGTTCCTATTGAGACGAAGAGGAAAAACGGAGGTCGAAGCGTATGTGGAACTACGCCGAGTTTCCCGATGGAACGTGCATTGCATATTCGAATCTCCAAGACGATGGAACCATCAGGATCGCCGTTGAACGCCCCCGGGATGGCGGGTTCGACACGGCACGGTGCCTCATACCGCATACCGCTGGGCGAACGTAGACGGCTTTACGGATAACGAGCTTGCCGACCTCAAAAGAGTTCCTTCGTGACAACGCCCCTCTCATCTTCGAGCTTTCCGAAGCCCCGTACGATGAGAGGCTGACCGCGTAATGTCGCAGGTTTTCGCCTTTGGTCGCTATCTTCTCTACTTTTTGGACTGGGGAAGATGCCGAACCCATCCATATACATGTCACGGTCAAGCGTCCGGAGAAGAACGCCACGAAATTCTGGCTGCTCTCCGACGGTGGGTGTCGGCTCGCACATAACGCGAGCGATATTCCACCCAAGGATCTGAACAAAAGCTTGCCAAGGCCATCACGCTGAACCATCAGCGCATCTGCAATGCATGGTCCGAGACGTTTGGCCCCGAGAACCTTCACTTCATCGATTAGATTCGGCATCTTTTCACTCTCCGATATTCGAGATCGTTGAACTTGAATTCCATGAGAGAACCCATCTTGTCCGGACGAAGGAATACGATGGAAGCAAGTTGGAAGAGAAGGGAAACGACATGCCGATCATCATTCAAACGACATCCTCGAAGATCGAAGAGCTGTCAAAGATGTGCCACGAGCACGACGAGCCGATCTTCCTTACTGAAGACGGATACGGCGACCTTGTTGCAATGAGCCCCGAGGTATTCGAGCGGTTTTGAAATGCTTCTGAAGTACGAGGGACGCATTGAGGGCGCGAAGGCGGAAGCGGAGTAGCTACGCACTCTGCACCACCCCGGTCTTGGCGGCGGGACTTAGCGTCTTTGAAGACCTCCTCAAAGTTGGCAAGGGCGTCGCCCCCCACGAAGGAGGCGTCGCCCTCACTCCTCCGCTCCGAGGCGCCTCCTGTACGCCTTCACCTGAGCGCGATGACGCTTGTTCGCCAAACGACGCGCCTTGGCGGCCTTACTCGGCTTGGTCGGCTTTCGCTGCTTGGGCGGCCTCGCCCGACGCTCCAGCTCCGCCTTCAACTTGCGCAGGCAACTTGCGCGATTCTGGAACTGACTGCGGCTCTCGCGCGCGGTCACCACGATGCCGCTCGGCACATGACGCATGCGAACCGCCGAATCGGTCGTGTTCACGCCCTGGCCACCAGGGCCCGACGCGCGAAACACCTGCACTTCGCATTCGCGCGCAAGTTCCTCGGCCGTCAGAGATGCCCACACCGCGTAGTCGCGATATCCCATATTGGAAACGTCCACGTTACTCACCGTACCGCGCCAGAATCGTCCCACGGCGCTCCTGCAAAAAACTCCCGCATAAACGGAATGGAGAACGTAACGTATCCGGGCGCCGTCTGCTCGATCACCTGGCGAGCTATGAGCTGGCGCCGATACGGGCTCAAATAGCCCGTCGTCTTACCCAAGCGCTCGGCAATTGCAGACATGGCAACCACATCGCGCTCCTCGCTCATCGCCAAGCTTTTTGAAACGTACCCCGTTTGGCATCCGCATAAGATGCATAAAATCCATAAGACGCATAAGGACGTGCGCCCTGCGCACAGATGCACGGAGCGCACATTCACTCAACGAGGACGGGGCCTTCGAGAGGGCTCTTTGGACGCGCGTCCTCCATCTCGATCGAAAGACGTCTTGGCACATCCGGTCTGAAACGACATGTTTCGAGACAGAGAAAACCACCCTGCTAAACGGCCCCAGTCAAACGATCCAAGTTAAACGATCGAAGTCAAACGATCCCAGCCTTACATAGGCGACCGTGTACGCGCATCTGTTTACGCGAACGCGATCTCGCCCGTCTCGTCGGCCATCGCGGCGATGCGCGCGAGGCTCTCCACGCGGAAACCCTGCTCGCGCAAACGATCGCCGCCGCCCTGATGCACCTTCTCGATGGCGACGCCGATGCCCGCGACCTCGGCCCCGGCCTGACGACACAGCTCGATCAGGCCTTCGAGCGCGCAGCCGTTCGCAAAGGAAGTCATCGATGATGAGCACGCGGTCGCCCTTGTTCAAAAAAGCGCGCGCCCACGATGACCGGGTATTCCTTCTGCTTGGTGAAGGAATAGATGGTGGTTGCGTACTGCTCGCCGTCCAAGTTGATGGACTGCGCCTTTTTGGCAAACACAACCGGCACGCTGGCAAAATGACGCGCCGCCACGCACGCGATCCCAATGCCGCTCGCCTCGATGGTCAAGATCTTGGTGATCGCCTCGCCCGAGAACAGGCGCGCCCACTCGGCACCCATATGGTCGAACAGCTCGACGTCGCACTGGTGATTCAAAAACGCATCGACCTTGAGCACGTTCCCCGCTTTGACCACGCCGTCGCGCGCAATGCGCTCCTCAAGCTCCCTCATGCATATCCTCCCGTAATCCGCAGATTTGGCAGCAGAATACCACGAGGGCCGGCCCTACAGGCCCTGACGCTCCAGCCAAGCGAGGACGTCGCAATGGACCTCACCCCTGACGGGCTCGTTCAAAATCTCATGACGCATGCCCGGATACAGCTTTTCGCTCACGCGCTCAACACCGGCCTTGCGGTACATCTCCGCCGCGCGGTGCACGCCGGCCCTGCACTCGCCGACCGGGTCCTGATCGCCCGCGATGAAGAGCAGCGGCAAGGCATGCGGCACCTTGCGAGCCAAACGCAGGTCGGTCGCGTCGGACACAAGACTCGCAAGCGTATGATAGGCGCCGACCGTGAAGGGCTGACCGCACAAGGGATCGCGCTGATACTCGGCAACGACCTCCGGATCGGTTGCCAACCAGTCGACATCGGTTTTGGCGTCCTTGATGGCCTTGGCGTATGAGCCCGCGCCCAAACCGTCCACCAGTTCACTCACGTAACGCTCGCCGTGCCGTTTTGCAAGGGCGCTCGTGAGGGCCTTGCCCGCGCTCGACAACGCGCGCGCCTGATGCCCCGTTCCGCACAGGATGACCGCGCGGACGCCGAATGCATGGCGCGTGAGGAACACGCGCGTGATAAAACTGCCCATGGAGTGACCGAAAATGACATAGGGTATGCCGCTCACGCGCATGTCGCATTGGGTGGACAGGCGCTCGAGGGCGATCTCGCGCAACGCCTGCACGTCGGCGACGAGCACGTCCTCCCCCCGCCTCAAGCGGCATGTGTCCCAGGTCGGAGGCGCTAGCGGCGGTCTTACCGTGACCGATATGGTCGTTGGCGCACACGGCGAAGCCCTGCTCGCATAAAAATGCGGCAAATTCGGCGTAGCGCTCGACGTGCTCGGACATCCCATGGACGATCTGCACCAACCCACGCGGCGCCTCACCGCCGGAGGCAACCTCGTCGGCTCCCACATGAGGGCGTGGACCGTGGAGACGGCGTCGCGGCTTTCGTAGGTGAGGGTGGTCGTCTTCATGGTCCTGGCTCCCGGTGTTTCGGTTGGGAATAAGGCGCGCCCGTTTGCGCGCAACACCCACCTTGTACCCCGACGGCATCGCCCGCTAACACTGCCGCCCTCCCCCGTTGAGCTGGGAGAGGGCGGCAAGCAGGACGGCACATAGCGCGGTGCGCATGCGACATGGAGGCGGCGCGCGCCTACACTGTGAGGCGGAACTCGCTCATGGGAATCGTCCGGGCCTCGCGCGCCTCCGGGTCGGCGATGCGATCGGCCGCATAGCCCACCGTCAACATGTGCACCGGGTACAGATCCGACGGCAAAGCCGAGCTCGTCGATGGCGACGCGCGGGTCAAAATGACATACCCAGCAGGTGGAAAGGCCCAGGTCCTCCGCCTGCATCATCATCTGGTCGACCACGATGCTCGAGTCGATATCGCCCGAGTTCATCTGGTCGCACGAGCGCAGCCACGCAGCGCCCATCTTCTCGCACACCACCAGCACGAGCGGCGCGCCGAACACGCTGCCCTTCTTGGCAAAATGATGAGCCGCCGTCGCGGCCTTCTCGCGCAGGCGCGGCGTGTCGCACACCAACACACGCGTTGGGTGCTTGTTGCACGCGGACGGGGCGATGCGGCCCGCCCGAGAATGGCGGCGAGTTTTTCGGCCTCGACCGGACGGTCCTCATAAGCTCGGCAGGAATACCGTGCGCGAGCAAGCTCTGCATACGACATGAATAAGCCTCCTTGATCACATGGCGCAGCCATCGGCGCGCCGCAAGTGCGTGGAACCGCGACGACCGCGCAGGCGCGTTACAGGTACTTGCGCCAGTCGTCCTCATCCTCATCGTCTTGCGCAGCGGCAGCGGCCTCGCGCGCTCAGCCGCAGCAGCCCGCACGGCGGCGATCTGCGCAAAGCTCACGGATTCTTGTCGGGAAACGCGGCGAAGGCGTGCTCGAACTGAGCGAGGTTGTCGTTGAAGCGGTCGCGCGGAACGGCAAAGACCACCTGCTCGACGCCGTGCGCGCCGGCCGCCAGCTCCTCGCGGAACAACTCGGCGACCACATCGGCCTCCCAGCCGAACACACCGCAGCCCCACGCGCCCAAAACGACCTTCTTATGCCCGAGCGCGTCCACCACGTCGAGCGCAAAGCGGATTCTCTCGCGCATGGCGCGCACGAGCACCTCGTCCTTGACGTGGTACTCCTGGCGGGAGCGACGAGCGTTGGGCGCCGCGACCACAAGGACGTCGGCGTACGCGTGGAGCTTCTCGCGGGTAAAGCGCACCTTGGGAACCACCAGGCCGCGGTTGCGGTACAGCTCGCAGTTTATGTTGCGTCGGCGATTCTCGCCGTACCAGTCCCCCTGCTTTTCGAGCACGTTGTAGAGGAACGACTCGGCGCACAAAGCTTCCTCCTGCGCCCAGGCGCCGCGGATGTACCCGCCGCCCGGGTTCAAAGGACGCGAAGTCCAGCACGGCGAGGTCGCAGAACTCCGCACGGCCGCGTCCCGTCTCGAGGATGGCGGCCACGGCGTCCGCCGCCATCACCGTCACCTCGGGCACGCAGCCCTCGACCTCCGACCTCACCGGCGCCTCGACGCGACGCACGCCGGCAAGGCTCCGCTCGATCTCCCTGCCATAGCGTGCAGCCATCTGCTCGGTGTGGCGCTTCGCCTCGTTGGCGCGCGCGAGCTTGCGCGGGTTGGAGCGCTGACCCGACCTTCCTTCCGCCATGGATATCCCCCCTCCTACAGCCCGGCCAAGGCCTGCTCGACGTCGGCGATCAAATCCTCCGTGGACTCGATGCCGCAGGACAGGCGCACCATGTCCGGCGCGATTCCGCAGGCCTCGAGCTCGGCGTCGTTCATCTGGCGATGCGTGGCGTTCGCCGGGTGCAGGCAGCAGGTGCGCGCGTCGGCCACGTGCGTGGCGATCTGGGCGATCTTGAGGTTCTTCATGAACTGCTCGGCCGCCGCGCGACCGCCGTTGAAGCCCAAAGCTCACCACGCCGCAGGAGCCGTTCGGCAAATACTTCTGAGCGAGGTCGTAGCAAGAGTCGCCGGGAGGCCGGGATAGCGCACGAAGCGGACCGCCGGATGGCCGGCGAGGAACTCCGCCATGGCCTGGCCGTTCTTGCAGTGCTGCGGCATGCGGACATGCAGGCTCTCGAGGCCGAGGTTGAGCAGGAAGGCGTTCTGCGGGCTCTGGATGCAGCCGAAGTCGCGCATGAGCTGAGCCGTCGCCTTCGTGATGAACGCGCCGCCCTGGCCGAACTTCTCGGCGTAGGTCACGCCGTGGTAGGTCTCGTCGGGGGTGGTGAGGCCGGGAACTTGTCGGCATGCGCCATCCAGTCGAA
>VOFI01001407.1_pt1 | contig 36000 bp, 51 predicted proteins | sample 5384131 | NCBI WGS metagenome assembly VOFI01 (sample SAMN12384728, study PRJNA508395) | human gut metagenome | isolation source: healthy gut H | host: Homo sapiens
TTCTCCCATGGCAAAACGATACAGTTTTTGAGCAGGTCTATATCGCTCATCTGAATGGCTAAACACTCACCAATGCGCATACCCGAATCAAGTAGCAGTTCGATAATCACCTTGTCGCGGTACTCATGGAATTTTGCCATATCAAGTGAACCAATAATGCTTTCAAACTGGCTGTCTGTAATAAAATCCACAGAATGACGCGCATTTTTCAGCTGCTTTATCTTGCGCATAGGACTGCGTTCGATATAATCAAATTCAACTAAAAAGTTAAAAAATACGCGCATATTGCGAATATAATTGTTGATAGTCGTTTTAGAAATACTGCGTTTGTAGTCTGTACGCCGCTCAGGATAATTCTGCTGTGTGTGATTGCAGCTACACGCCACAGCATACTTACCACGCTCCTGCAAATAGCCAATGTACGCAGAGATATGAAACGCTTTTACCTGTTCTGCACTTGTGATGCTGTGTACCTGCTCCAGATAATTCGCCAGCAAATATAAGGTCTGATTGTACGCTTTGAGCGTCTTTTTAGAAAGCTGCTTCATGCTGCAATGGGTCAGGAATTGTTCGATTTGTCTGTCAATTTCACGCATAAAAAACACCTCAGTTTATCAGGCACACGAACCCAATAAACTGAGGAATTTATTCACAATATCAGAAAAAGTTTATAGGCTTGAACCTGCGTTTCACTCACACTTTCACTATGTTGGCAGGCTTGCAAGCGATTTGCTACGATTCACATAACAGCGTAAATAGTACGCATATGATACCGATAAATCGTTTTCTGAATGATATCACTGCTTCTTGCGTTGTAAATTCGCTTTACGCCCCAAACCGCATCTGCAGCCGCAGTCTGTCGGCAATCATGGAGCTGAATTCGCTGTTAGTGGGTTTTCCCTTGACGCCCGAGACCGTGTAGCCGAAGTAATTCTGCAGGGTTTCGATGTCACCGCGGTCCCACGCGACCTCGATCGCGTGCCGGATGGCTCGCTCCACGCGGGAGGAGGTCGTCTTGAACTTTTTAGCAATCGACGGGTACAGCACCTTGGTGATGGCGCTGACCGATTCGATATCCTCGACTGCCATCATGATGGCCTCGCGCAGATACTGGTAGCCCTTGATGTGCGCTTACGACGCCCACCTGGTGAGTCACCTCGGTCACGCGGAGCTCAAGCGCCATGCTTTCCTCGGCCTTGACCGCGCGCAGCTGACCGGTCCGCCACAGGCGAAGCCGCTCGCAGACCGCCTGCGGCTCCATCGGCTTGCGCAGGAACAGATCCACGCCGAGCGCCGCGCATTCCGCGCCGATCTGCGGGCTTGCAAACGCCGAGAATACCATTACCGCCGGATGCGGTCCGTCCTGCTCGTGCAGGCGGCTGAGCACGCTCATGCCGTCCATCACCGGCAGCATCAGTTCAATGATAAGTACATCCGGCCGCAGCTCATTGACCGCGGAAAGCGCTTTTTCGCCGTTTTCCGCAATGCCGACCAGCTCAAAATCGTCCGCACTGTCCAGCACCGCCGACATGCGTGCGCAAAATTCGGTGTCGTCGTCTGCAAGTAAAATTCTCATTTTCTCATTCATATATCATAACCAGCTTTCCGATAAATTTTATCTCTTTTTCTTGGCAATAGATTACCATATACTACCATAAATTGCAAGACCTTTTGTAAAAATTGGGAGAGAAAATTGCAGACAGCATTCGACAAAATCTGTCGATTTACCCGAAATGACCGGTCAGACCGACTGTTTTTGCAATTTCTGCATATCAAAATTTTCAAAATTCCCCAAATAGTGGAGAGAAATAGACAAAAGGGGCGGCCAACGGCCGCCCAAACGCCAGACAAACCCATTACGCCGCAGCGCGAACAGAACTCGCGCAAGGATAGCGGCATTTTTCCATTCTCCATTTTCAATTCTCAATTTTAGCTTGCCGCCAGATCGAAATGCCATACCCTTCCATCGGATTATCGCGTTACCGCGCCGATCAGCTTGCCGTTCTGCAGGATCGGACTGCCGCTCATGCCCTGCACGATGCCGCCGGTTTTCTCCGCAAGCTGCGAATCGGTCACGCGGAGCATCATGCTGCGCCCGTATTCGTCGTTCGCCGGATAGAGCTTGACAATCTGGACAGAATAACGCTGCACGCTGTCGCCGTCCACGTTGGACAAGATTTCCGCGTCACCGATTTTGATTTCGTCTGCCGACGCGACCGGCACGCACTGCAGCTCGCTGTACAGCGAATCGTCCGTTATGGTGCCGAAAATGCCGCTTTCTGTGTTCTGTGCCACGGTTCCGAGCGGTTTTTCGGTCGAAAATTCGCCCTGCAGCGAACCCGGTTCACCCGCCTTGCCGCGCTGCACGCTGCTCACCGTTGAGTGAATGATCGTGCCCTCCTGCAGCGGCAGCAGCACGCCGGTCTCGCTGTCGCAGATGCCGTGACCGAGCGAGGCCGAACGCGCCGGTCTGCGGGTCAACGTAGGTCAGCGTGCCGATTCCTGCCAGACTGTCGCGCGCGAGCACGCCGATGCGGTACGCACCGGTTTTGTCCCTGCACGGCGTCACCGTGACGCTTTTCTCCGCGTCTCCGCGCTCGAGCGTCAGCTTGATCGGCTGTCCCGCCGAGAGCGCGACCTGCTTCTGCAGATCATCGTTCGAGTGCAGCGCGGTCTCACCGGCGCGGCACAGCACATCGCCCTCCCGCACGCCCGCCTCTTTCGCAGGGGAGTGCGTGCCGTCCGCGCCCTGCACCTCGGTCAGCTGCACGATGAGCACGCCCTCCGCCTGCATTTTGATGCCGACCGTGTGCCCGATCGGGATGACCTCGGCGATTTTTGCCGCCTGCGCGGAGACTGTCACCGCAAACAGCAGGAACAGAGCGAGCGCCGTGCGTTTTGCGTGATTTTTTGCATTTTTTCACCTCCGCTATTACTATGCCGCGCGAGCATGAAAAACAACGCTGTGAACCTTTTCTATTCTGCCGGACATTTGGCGGCACGGAAATTCTCTGGGCGCGGAAAGGTTTTCCGGGAACGCAAAACGGCAGTTTCTCTGCGAAAAAATGAGAAACTGCCGTAATTAGCAATCATTTATTCTGCTTTTGCAGGTGCACGATGACCGAGGAACGATGCTACCGCACGGGCGAGCACGCCGCCGACCGCACAGCCGACGATAATCTCGATCAGACCCTGTACACCGACCAGCAGCACGACGAACATCAGCGGGTTGGCCGCGCCGAGAGAGGCAACGCGCTCCTGAATGTAGTCGGTCTTGTAGAACACCAGAACGATGTAACCCATGAAGAAAATGGTATTCAGCAGCGGCGCGGACAGCGCACCGACGAAATAGCTCCAGCTCTTCTTGTGGTCCACGCGGCGCAGCACGCGGAACAGCAGGCCGACGCACCAGCCCATCAGCACGCGCATGACAACGCACAGAACGAAGGTGTTGATCGGGCTGATCTGGGAAAAAAATACGCTTGTCATAGCCGACACGCCGGTGATGGCGTCCTTCATGCTGACCAGACCGAAAACGCCGCCGAGAATCGCACCGGCGGTCGGACCCATGGTCATCGCGCCGACTGCGATCGGCACGGTCAGGAACGACATGTACAGCGGACCAACCGGCACGCTGCCCAGACCCATCAGCTTCATCACGACCTCGATCGCCGCCAGCAGCGCCAGCTGCGCGAGATACCGTACATTGGTAGTTTTGTTATTCATTTGTAATTCCTCCTGCTGCCGTCCTGCTTTGACAGGTACAGCGCAATACAAAAATTGTGGTGGTCAGCGATAGAAATTCGCTGCCAAATCTCTTTCAACCCCGATTTTTCTTCCAAATCAGGTGCAGACCGTCGAGCACAAGGCTTTCATCGTACTCGAACGGGATACGCAGATAGGGAGTGACGAGCGGCGCAAGCTCTCCGGTGAGCACGACATACGGCGTTTCACCGAGCGCTTCCGCAAAGCGTTCAACCATGCCGTCCACGAGCGACGCCGCACCGTAAACCGCGCCCACGCGCATAGCATCGGCCGTGTTCCGGGCGAGAATGCCCTCGTCCTTGGCGTCGATGGCGACCGCCGGAAGCTGCGCTGCCTGCTCGCGGAGCGCGAGCAGACTCAGCTGCACGCCCGCCGTGATGGCTGAGCCGACCAGCGCACCGGACCCATCGAGCGCGGTGAACGTGGTCGCGGTGCCGAGCGTAATCGCCACGCACGGCAGCTTTCCCTTGGCACGGGCGGCCACCGCAGCGGCTACGCGGTCCGAGCCGACCTGCCGCGGCTGCTCGGAGCGGATGTTGAGCCCTGTCTTGACGCCGCTCGATACCTCGATGACATCGCGGATGCCGAGCAGGCGCAGCGCACCCTCGAGCACGCCGACCATGCTCGGAACGACCGAGCTGACAATACCGCCGTGGATGCGGCGCACGTTCACGCCGTACAGCAAAAGCACCTGCTGCAGCTTGCAGGCGTAGTCGTCGCGCGTCAGCTTAGGCTCGGTTGCGATGGAGGCAGAAAAAACCTGTCCGTCCTCCTCATAGCCGCCGAGCAAAACGCGGCTGTTTCCTGCATTGACTGCGATCAGCATGGTGTGTCTCCTTTTTCTGCATAGTTTACCACTATTATAAGCCATTGAAAACCGTATTGCAAGGGGAGAGTCATACATTTTCGTCTTATTTCGGCAGCATGATCGGCGCGGCGAGCAGCGTCCACAGCACGGCGTATTTCGGGCAGATCTGCCCTTGAACATTGCCGAATTCGTGCGAGTAATCCCACACGCGCAGCCGGAAATGCCGGTTGACCGTGCAGCCGACCACATATTCCGCCGCCGTGATGCATGCCGCGCCGCACAGGCAGCGGGAGAGCGGGCTTTCCTCGTGTACGCGCCGCCGCAGCCGCCGTAGACCGACCAGAACCGCACCGCCGGTCAGCGCCATCGTCCAGTGGGTGCGTCCGCGCCAGAGAAGCTCAAGCGCGGCGTAGCCGGCCGCGCCCAGCGCAAAGACTGCGGGAGTTTGCAGTTTCATTTTCATCACCGCATTTATTTTACCCGGAATGGCGGGATTTACGCAAGGGTGGAGTAATTGAGAATGGAAAATGGAGAATGGAGAATGAACGTGGAGATTTGGCATTTTCCATTGTGTGGTTTATCGGTGCATATGATTTACAAGGACGCGCAATGCGCGCCCTTTGTTGGCGGTATGCACACGCATTACCGTAGGGGCGACCACTGGTCGCCCGCAACAAATAAAACCGTATCGTTCATTTTCCATTCTCAATTCCGACTCGCTAAGAGCCGCCTACGGCGGTTGCTCGCTGGACGCCCACTGCGGTGGGTGTCTCAATTCTCCATTTGGCATACGCGCAAAAAAAAAGGAGAGAGCACAACGCTCTCTCCTTGAATACAGCAAAAGGGATTCAGTCTTCCAGCTTGACACGCGCCTCAAGGTACTTTCTCCGCTCCTCGAAACCCGATCTGCCCAGAAGTGCAAACATATTCTTCTTATAATCCTCAACACCCGGCTGATTAAACGGATTTACGCCGAGCAGGTAACCCGAAATGCCGCAGGCCTTCTCGAAGAAGTAGACCAGATAGCCGAAATGCCAGGCGTCCGTGCGGTCGATCTCGAGGATGATATTCGGCGTGCCGCCGTCCATATGGGCGATCAGCGTGCCCTCGTACGCCTTCTGGTTGACGTGCTGCACGGTCTGACCTGCCAGATAATTCAGGCCGTCGATATCCTCTTTCGGTATGCTCGATGGTAATCTCGGAGCGCGGCTCCTTGACCCACAGCACGGTCTCGAACATGATGCGCGAGCCGTCCTGAATGAACTGACCGATGGAATGCAGGTCGGTGGAGAAATTCGCTGAGGTGACGAACAGACCTTTATGGTCCTTGCCCTCGGACTCATCGAACAGCTGCTTGAGCCATTCGCCGAGCATGACGAGCGACGGCTCGTAGTTTACCATGATCTCCATGGATTTGCCCTTGAACAGCAGCAGATTACGCAGTGCCGCATAGCGCGCGCAGTCGTGCAAGGAGCCTTGAGAATATTCCTCGCGGGCGGCCGCAGCACCGGCCATCACCGCATCAATATCCAGACCGGCTGCAGCCATCGGCAGCAGACCGACCGGCGTGAGCACCGAGAAACGGCCGCCGATGTTATCCGGCACAATAAAGGTCTCGTAGCCCTCGTCATCCGCCAGCCTTTTGAGCGCGCCGCGCTCCTTATCCGTCGTGGCGAAGATGCGCTCGCGCGCCCCCTCCTTGCCGTATTTGCTTTCGCACAGCTTTTTCAGCTCGCGGAAGGCGATGGCAGGCTCGGTGGTCGTGCCCGACTTCGAGATGATGTTGATGCAGAAATCGCGGTCACCGATCATCTTGATAATGTCGTTTAAGTAGGACGACGAAATGTTGTTGCCGGCAAAGTACACCTCCGGAATGCCCTCCGGGCGGACCTGGTTGTAGAACTGACCGTTTACGAACTCGATGGCTGCCCGTGCCCCTAAATACGAGCCGCCGATGCCGATGACGATCAGCACATCGCAGATCTGCTGAATCTTCTTTGCCGCCTGCTTGATGCGCGCAAACTCGTCCCGGTCGTAATCCACCGGCAGATTCAGCCAGCCAAGAAATCGTTTCCGGCGCCGGTGCCGGAAACGAGTGTGTCCTGCGCTGCCGCTACCTGCGCGGTGTAGTCCGCAATCTCAGCCTCGGTCCGGACAAATCGCCGGAGACCGGTCAGTTTCAGTTTGATTCCCATTACTGCATTTCCCCTTTTGTTATTTCCTCCAAGCCATTTGGCGGGATTTGCTCTCCCTCATGTATCTAAGTATAGCATACTGACGGAAAAAGGCAAGCATTTTGTTCAAACCTTACAAAAACTTTATCTGCTCGACGGTTTCTGACAGGTAATTTTGCATTATGCAAACCGAACAAATCCAACAAAAAGCCGACTCCAACAGTAGGGAGTCGGCAAATATTGTTAGTAAATTGGAAAATTTGCGCAGATATCGCGTACATTTCGGCGGATATCGTTTGCCTTGTTGTCGAAATCGGTTGCGGCCTGCCAGATGAACTCGGCAATGCGGAGCATCCCCGGCGCACCGAAGCCGCGGGTGGTGACAGCGGGCGTGCCCATGCGCATACCCGAGGTGACGAACGGACTTTCCGGGTCGTTCGGGATGGCATTCTTGTTGGCGGTGATGTATACCTCGTCAGACGGCGCTGCAGCTCCTTGCCGGTCACGCCGGTCTTGCGCAGGTCGATGAGCATCAGGTGGTTGTCCGTGCCGCCGCCGACCAGATCGAAGCCCCTGCTTCTGGAGTGCGTCCGCGAGCACGCGCGCGTTGGTGACGACGCGCTGCTGGTACGCCTTGAATTCCGGCTTGAGCGCCTCGCCGAAGCAGACCGCCTTGGCGGCGATGACATGCTCGAGCGGGCCGCCCTGTGTGCCGGGGAAGATGGCCTTGTTAAACTTCTTTGCCAGTTCCTCATCGTTCGTCAGAATGACGCCGCCGCGCGGACCGCGCAGCGTCTTGTGCGTGGTGGTGGTGACGACATCCGCGTAGGGAACCGGACTCTGGTGCAGACCGGCAGCCACCAGACCGGCAATGTGCGCCATGTCAACGAACAGGTATGCGCCGACCTCGTGTGCGATTTCAGCGAATTTTTCAAAGTCGATGGCGCGCGGGTACGCGGACGCACCGGCGATGATCATCTTCGGCTGTTCCTTTTTCGCAAGGGCACGGAGCGCATCATAGTCAATGAGACCGTTCTCATCCACGCCGTAGGGGCACGATGTTGTACAGCAGGCCGGACTGATTGACCGGCGAGCCGTGGGTCAGGTGACCGCCGTTGTCCAGGCTCATGCCGAGCACGGTATCACCCGGCTTGCACAGCGCCTGATAGACCGCCATGTTCGCCTGCGCGCCCGAGTGCGGCTGCACGTTCGCGTATTTCGCGCCGAACAGCTGGCACACGCGGCGGATGGCGAGGTTTTCCACCTCATCGACGCATTCGCAGCCGCCGTAGTAGCGCTTGCCGGGATAGCCTTCGGCGTACTTGTTGGTCAGCACGCTGCCCATTGCCGCCATAACAGCCTCGCTGACGATGTTTTCCGAGGCGATCAACTCAATGTTGCGCGCCTGTCGTTTGTATTCTGCTTCGATCATACGTCCGAGTTCGGGGTCGAACGCCGTCACGAAATCCATTGCTTCACGAACCATGATACAGCCTCCTGCGGGGATAGAACAATATTATTATGATATTGTACGATAAGAATTTACTATTATAATTAAACCACATTTTTCGCATGGAATCCATTGACAAATATCTGATTTTTGCGTTAACGCTTTAGCAGTTTATAGTGAAAATGCTACATTGTGCATTTTTGTGCAAACAGTTGCCCTTTTTTCGACGATATGTTACAATATCAGTAGGATTATTTCGGGAGAGAGGATAACACAATGACCAAGAAAGAACGCGCTGCCGCTGTCACCGAGCTGCTGAAAGAAGTGTATCCGGAGGCGGTGTGCGCCCTGCATTATACACACGATTATGAATTGCTTTTTGCCACTCGGCTTTCCGCGCAGTGCACGGACGCGCGCGTCAATATTGTGACAGAAAAATTATTCAAGCAGTTTCCAACCCTGCAGAGCTTCGCGGATGCGTCCGAGGAGGAGATTGCCGAGGCCATCAAGACCTGCGGCCTGTTCCGCACCAAAGCGCGCGACCTCAAGGCGTGCGCCATGATGCTCATCGCCAATTACGGCGGCAGGGTGCCGGATACCATGGAGGAGCTGCTCAAGCTCCCAGGCGTCGGCCGCAAAACCGCCAACCTCATCCTCGGGGATATTTTCGGCAAACCGGCTATTGTGTGCGATACGCACTGCATCCGGCTGTCCAACCGGCTGGGCTTTGTCAAGAACGAGAAGGACCCGGTCAAGGTGGAGAACGCCCTGAGAAAGCTGCTCGACCCGGCGGAGTCGTCCGATTTCTGCCACCGGCTGGTGCTGTTCGGGCGCGAGCACTGCACCGCGCGCAGCCCCAAATGTGAGGGCTGTCCGCTCGGCGCGGTGTGCCCGTCGTATCCCATTGCGAAATAACATAGAGAAAAAGTAGGACTTTAAGAAAAAAACACAGAAAATCCACTTGACAAATTCTCATAGCGAGAATATACTGATTTCAGAAAAAGCAAAAACCGCAGAACAAGAGTGAGTAAGAGCGAGACCGCGCTTTCAGAGAGCTTTCCAGTGGTGTGAGGAGAGCAGCAAAGGACGTTGCTGAATGGACTTGTGAGGGCAGCCTCAAATCCGCAGGGAGAGTATGGCTGACGGGATTCCCGCCGTTATCAAGGGAGCGTGTGTGTTTGCACACGACAGAGTGGACGTTTTTGTACGTCAATTTGGGTGGTACCGCAGAAGTAACAGGCTTTTTTGTCCCATGATACGTTTGTATCGTGAGACAAGAGCCTTTTTTTTGCCCGCACTTGTTTGCGAATGGAGGAAAACACAATGATTACCCCAAGCTGTGACGAGATTTTTAGAACTCGCGAAGGAGTATACGACCATTCCGGTCTGCCGCGAGATCTATGCCGATATGACAACGCCGATTTCGCTGCTGCGCCGCCTGCAGACCCGTTCCGACCGCTTTTTCCTGCTGGAGAGCGTGGAGGGCGGCGAAAAATGGGCGCGCTACTCCTTCCTCGGCTATGACCCCATCCTGCGTGCGACCTGCAAAAACGGCACGGTAACGCTCGAGGGCACGGTGAACAGGACGGTAACGACCGACAAGCCGCTCACCGTACTCCGCGAGGTGCTCGGCGAGTATCACGCACCGCGGCTCGAGGGTCTGCCGCCGTTCACGGGCGGTCTTCGTGGGCTACTTCGCGTATGCGATGCTCGGCTACGCCGGGCCGACCCTCAATATCAAGCGCGGCGCATGGGACGATTTTGACCTGATGCTGTTCGACAAGGTCATCGCGTACGACCACCTCAAGCAGAAGATCGTGCTCGTGGTCAACATGAAGACCGACAACGTGATGGAGAACTACGGCAAGGCGTGTGCGGCGCTCGAGGGCATGGCGGCGCTGATCAACGACCAGACCCCGCTTCCGCCGCTCAAGGCAACCGGCAGGCCGGGCTTCACCTGCAACGTCACCGAGGCGCAGTACGCCGACATCGTGGAAAAGACCCGCGAGTACATCTTTGACGGCGATATTTTTCAGGCCGTGCAGTCGCGGCAGTTCTCCAGTCCGTATCAGGACAGCCTGCTTTCGGCGTACCGCGTGCTCCGCACCACCAACCCCTCGCCGTACATGGTGTTCCTTTCCATTGATGGGGACGAGATCATGTGTTCCTCTCCGGAAACGCTCGTCCACTTGCAGGATGGCCGCCTGACCACCTTCCCGGTGGCCGGCTCCCGTCCGCGCGGCAAAACGCCGGAGGAGGACAAGGCGCTCGAAAACGAGCTGCTGGACGACGAAAAGGAACTCTCCGAGCATAATATGCTGGTCGATCTGGGCCGCAACGACCTTGGTAGAGTTTCTAAGATCGGCACGGTCGAAGTCACCGATTACATGATGATCCACCGCTATTCCAAGATCATGCACATCTGTTCTCAGGTCGAGGGCGACATTGACGAAAAGTACGACGCCTGCGATGCCATCGAAGCGGTGCTCCCGGCGGGCACGCTGTCCGGCGCACCCAAGATCCGCGCGTGCGAGATCATCGAGGAGCAGGAGAGCGAGCCGCGCGGCGTATACGGCGGCGCACTCGGCTATCTGGATTTCACCGGCAATATGGATACCTGCATCGCCATCCGCATGGCTGCCAAAGAAGAACGGCATCGTGACCGTACAGGTAGGGCGGGCGGCGGCATCGTCGCGGATTCCGTGCCGCATAACGAGTATATGGAAAGCGCAAATAAGGCAAGGGCAGTCATGAATGCCATCGAGCGTGCTTCGGAGGTAGACGGATAATGATTCTCCTGATCGACAATTACGATTCTTTTTCCTATAACCTGTTCCAGCAGGCGGCGGCCATCGAGCCGGAAATCAAGGTAGTCCGCAATGACGCGCTCACCGTTGGCGAGATGACGCGGGCATCTGTGAGGAAGTGGTAAGCAGGCTCGGCGGCAGCATCCCCATCCTCGGCGTGTGCCTCGGTCATCAGGCCATCTGCGAAGCGTTCGGCGGCAGAATCGAGCACGCGCAGCAGCTCATGCACGGCAAGCAGAGCATCATCGAGGTGGATACCGAAGAGCCGCTGTTCAAGGGTCTGGCAAAAAAGACCATGGCAGCGCGCTATCATTCTCTGGTCGCTGCACCGGATTCTCTGCCGGAGTGCCTCAAGGTCATCTCCCGCGACGAAAGAGGAGAGATCATGGCTGTGCGGCATAAGACCATGCCGATCTACAGCGTGCAGTTCCATCCGGAATCCATCTTGACACCGCAGGGAACGACCATTATGCAGAACTTTTTGAAAATGGAGAATTGAGAATGGAGAATTGAGAATTAAGGTATCGCGCAGAGCGCGATGATTTAATTCGGCGCAGAGCGCCGCACATTGTCGCAGCGCGGACGGAACTCGCGCAAGGATAGCGACATTTTCCATTTTCCATTCTCAATTTTCAATTACTTAGAGATTTAACATTTACAAAAGAGGTACGAATTATGATTCAGTTCTTGCAATTCACGAGGCCATCAACGGCCGAGATTTGACTACACCATCGCTCGTGCAACGATGGAGGAAATGATGGACGGCACCGCTACCGACATCGAAATGGCAACCCTGCTGACGGCGCTCCGCATGAAGGGCGAAACCATCACCGAGATTACCGCCTGCGCCGAGGTCATGCGCGAAAAGGGCGCGCACATCGAGCCTAAAGGCGCGGTTATGGACATCGTAGGCACGGGCGGCGACGAGGTCGGCTCGTTCAACATCTCCACGACTGCCGCATTTGTGGCGGCGGCGGGCGGTGTGCCGATTGCAAAGCACGGCAACCGGTCGGTTTCGTCCAAGTCGGGCGCGGCTGACGTGCTCGAGGAGCTGGGCGTTGTCCTGTCGCTGTCGCCCGAGCAGAACGAAAGGGTGCTGGCTGAAACGGGTAGCTGCTTCCTGTTCGCACAGGGCTATCACAAGTCCATGAAGAACGTCGCGCCTGTCCGCAAGGGCATGGGCGAGCGCACCATCTTCAACGTGCTCGGTCCGCTGTCCAATCCGGCGCGCGCGACTATGCAGCTGCTCGGCGTGTACGATGAAAGCCTCGTCATGCCGATGGCGCAGGTGCTGAGTAACCTCGGCGTAACGCGCGGCATGGTGGTCTGCGGCGGCGGTATGGACGAGGCAAGTCTCATCGGCAGGAACAAGGTCTGCGAAATCCGCGACGGCAACTGACGCCGTATGAACTCGATCCGACCGAATACGGCCTGTCGCTCTGCACGGTGGATGACTTGCGCGGCGGCTCGCCCAAAGCGAACGCACAGATCACCCGCGACATCCTTCCGGCAAGGAGCAGGGCGCAAAGCGCGAGGAAATCCTGCTGAACGCCGGTATCGCGCTGTACCTCGGTCTGGACGGCCTGACACTGGCAGACGGCATCAAAAAGGCCGCCGAGATCATCGACAGCGGCGCGGCGCTCGCGAAGCTAGACCGGTTTGCAGCGGCAACGCAGGAGGCGGCAAAGGCATGATCCTCGACGAACTGGCGGCGCACGCCCGCGAGCGGGTCGCGGCGGATAAGGCGAAGATTTCGCTCGAGGACATGAAGGCGCAGGCGGAAGCGCTCACGCAGGGCGATTTCCGATTCGAGAAGGCGCTTGCAGGCAAGACTGCGCGTTCATCTGCGAGGTCAAGAAAGCCAGCCCGTCCAAGGGCGTCATCGACCCGGTGTTCGACTTTGAGAAAATCGCGCAAAGCTACGAGCAGGCCGGCGCGGACTGCGTTTCGTGCCTGACCGAACCCAAGTGGTTTCTCGGCTCGGACGAAATCTTCAAAAAGGTTAGGGGAAATCGTCACCAAACCGATGATCCGCAAGGATTTTACGGGGGACGAGTACCAGATTTATCAGGCCAAAGTCCTCGGCGCGGATGCGGTGCTTCTCATTTGCACGCTGCTCGACACCGAAACCATACGCGATTATATCGGCATTTGCGACAAATTAGGCATAAGCGCTTTGGTGGAAACGCACGATGCACAGGAGATGCAGTCTGCGGTTCGAGCGGGTGCGCGGCTCATCGGCGTGAACAACCGCAACCTCAAGGACTTCACCGTTGACCTCGGCAACGCGGCGCGGCTGCGCGAGGGCGCACCGGACGGGTACGGTCTTTGTAGCCGAGAGCGGCGTTTCCTCTCCCGAGGATGCGGCGGCACTGCGAAAGACCGGCGCGGATGCCGTTCTGGTAGGCGAGTACCTCATGCGTGCCGCAGATAAGAAACAGGCGCTTGATGCACTCAGGGAGGCGGCAAAATGAAACTGAAATTCTGCGGACTGACCCGCAAAGCGGATATTGAGGCCGCGAACGAAGTGAAACCGGACTTCATCGGCTTTCGTGTTCGCGGAGAGCCGCCGGCATGTGTCGGATAGGGATGCGGCGCGGCTCAAGGAGCACCTTGACCCGGAAATTAAGGCGGTCGGCGTGTTTGTGAACGACGAGCCGGAGCATATTGCCGCGCTCGTGCGCGATGAGGTTATCGACATCATCCAGCTGCACGGCGGCGAGAGCCTGCATTATATAAACAAGCTGCGAAAGCTGACAAGCGCGCCCATCGTCTACGCCGTCCGTGTGGAGACCCACCGCGACATTGAGCAGGCGGACACCCTGCCGGTGGATTATCTGCTGCTGGATACCTATGTAAAAAGCACGCCTGCGGCGGCAGCGGCAAGACGTTCGACTGGTCGCTGATCGGCGAGGTAAACCACCCGTATTTTCTCGCGGGCGGGCTGAATGAAAGTAACGTCCAAAGAGCCGCACAGACCGGCGCGTATGCGCTCGACCTGTCCAGCGGTATTGAAACGGACGATGTAAAGGATATGGACAAGATGCGCCGCGTATCGGCGCTTGTGAAAGGACAAACCAATGAGCAAGGGACGTTTTGGCGTACACGGCGGTCAGTATATGCCGGAAACGCTGATGAACGCGGTTATCGAGCTGGAAGAAGCCTACAACCACTATAAGAACGATCCGGCATTCAACGCAGAGCTGACCGAGCTGCTGAACAACTACGCAGGCCGTCCGTCGCGCCTGTACTTTGCGGAGCATATGACCCGCGACCTCGGCGGTGCAAAGATCTACCTCAAAGCGCGAGGATCTCAACCACACCGGCGCACATAAGATCAACAACGTACTCGGTCAGGCGTTGCTGGCGAAAAAAAGATGGGCAAGACCCGTCTGATTGCGGAAACCGGCGCCGGTCAGCACGGCGTTGCGACCGCGACGGCCGCAGCCCTGATGGGCATGGAGTGCGTGGTGTTCATGGGCGTGGAGGACACCGAGCGGCAGGCGCTCAACGTGTACCGTATGCGCCTGCTCGGCGCGGAGGTCATCCCGGTTTCGACCGGCACGGGCACGCTCAAGGATGCCTGCTCCGCAGCCTTCCGCGAGTGGACGAGCCGCATTGACGATACGCATTACTGCCTCGGCTCGTGCATGGGCCCGCACCCGTTCCCGACCATCGTGCGCGATTTCCAGTCGGTCATCTCCAAGGAGATCAAGGAGCAGATGCTCGAAAAGGAGGGCAGGCTGCCGGACGTCGTGATGGCCTGTGTCGGCGGCGGCTCGAACGCCATCGGCGCGTTCTACAACTTCATCGAGGATGAGGGTGTGCGCCTGATCGGCTGCGAAGCCGCGGGCCGCGGTGTCAATACCGCAGAAACGGCCGCGACCATCGCTACCGGCCGTCTGGGCATCTTCCACGGCATGAAGAGCTACTTCTGTCAGGACGAATACGGTCAGATCGCACCGGTTTACTCCATCTCCGCCGGTCTGGATTACCCCGGCATCGGCCCGGAGCACGCTTACCTGCACGACATCGGCCGCGCAGAGTACGTTCCGGTGACGGACGACGAAGCGGTAAACGCATTCGAGTATCTCAGCCGTATCGAGGGCATCATCCCGGCGATCGAGTCCGCACACGCTGTCGCGCATGCGATGAAGCTCGCGCCGACCATGCGTAAGGACCAGACCATCGTTATCAATATCTCCGGCCGCGGCGATAAGGACTGCGCGGCGATCGCACGCTACCGCGGCGAGGACATTCATGAGTGATTAGGAAATTTATGCATCGTTTTTGAATATATGCCGTAGGGCGCGACGACTCGGCGCGCCATGCAGGCCGTATGCACATCGTTACCATCGGCGTGCCGAGGTCGTCACGCCCTACGAAAAAGGAGCAAGCTATGAGCAAGATAACATCTGCCTTCCGGAACGGCAAGGCTCTCATTCCCTTTGTAACCTGCGGTGACCCGTCTCTGGACGTCACCGAGCAGATCGTATACGCGATGGCGGACGCGGGCGCGGACCTCATCGAGCTGGGCATTCCGTTCTCCGACCCGACCGCCGAGGGTCCGGTCATTCAGGAGGCCAACGTGCCTGCGCTGTCTACGGGCACGACCACTGACAAAATTTTCGACATGGTGCGCCGCATCCGTCAAAAGACCGATATTCCGATGGTATTTATGACGTATGCGAACGTTGTATACTCCTACGGCTCCGAGCGTTTCATCCGCACTGCCGCGGAGATCGGCATGGACGGCCTCATCCTGCCGGACGTACCGTTCGAGGAAAAGGCCGAGTTCGATCCGCTGTGCCGTCAGTACGGCCTCGATCTCGTGTCGCTCATCGCGCCGACCTCGCACGACCGCATCCGCATGATCGCAAAGGAAGCCTCCGGCTTCGTGTACTGTGTGTCCTCGCTCGGCGTTACCGGCGTGCGCTCGAGCATCACCACCGACATCGGCGCGATGGTGAAGCTCGTCAAGGAGACGCAGGACATCCCGTGCGCGGTCGGCTTCGGCATTTCCACGCCCGAGCAGGCCGCAAAGATGGCCGCCCAGTCGGACGGCGCCATCGTCGGCTCAGCAATCGTCAAAATCTGTGCAAAGTACGGCAAGGACTGCGTGCCGCACGTTAAAGAGTACGTTCGCAGCATGAAAGCTGCGGTACAGTCTGCAAACTGAGAATCTAAGTGAATAATAAAAAGCGGGAGAAACAATCGTTTCGTCCCGCTTTTTTGGCGCACCGCAGTGCGCGGTAAATTCTCTAAAAAGGCCAGCTCTGCTCCCTCTTTTTTACCACTGCTTCGGGACGCGTGTCTGAACCGCCTTTGCCGTGCAAAGGGCGGGATATCCCCAACGGTTTCCTTGGGAACCGTTGGGGTATTCTAAGGGGGACAGCGTCCCCTTAGAAATTTTGAGCCTTGAGTTCAAAGTAGGCTTTAGGATGCGCGCAGACCGGGCAGACCTCGGGCGCCTGCCTGCCAACCACGATATGTCCGCAGTTGGAGCACTGCCATACGCAGTCGCCGTCGCGGGGAAAAGACCAGCTTATCCTCGACATTCCTGAGCAGCCTGCGGTAGCGTTCCTCGTGCTCCTTTTCGATCGCGCCGACCATCTCAAACAGATCTGCGATGTGGTCGAAGCCCTCCTCACGCGCCTCCTTGGCGAAGGTGGCGTACATGTCGATCCACTCGTAGTTTTCGCCCTCTGCGGCAGCCTTGAGGTTGGCTGCGGTGTCGTCAATGCCGCCGTTGAGCAGCTTGAACCAGATTTTCGCGTGCTCCTTCTCGTTTGCGGCGGTCTCCTCGAAGATTTTCGCAATCTGCACATAGCCGTCCTTTTTCGCCTTGGAGGCAAAGAACGTGTACTTGTTGCGTGCCATGGATTCGCCTGCAAATGCGGTCTGCAGGTTTGCTTCGGTGCGGGTGCCCTTGAGTTCTGCCATAACAGTTATCCTTTCTCCGCTATTCTTCCGGTTGACATTCAGACCGTTCTGACTGCTCTTTTAGTCTTTCCTGCAAGCGCTGCAAATACCCTCAAACAGAATTTCGTATCGATGCAGCTCCACGCCGGAGGAATCCTCCACGCGGTCGATGAGATCGGTGACAGGCGGCATAAATACATCAAAAACGCCGCCGCACTTGGTGCACCGCACATGATAATGCGGCTTGATGTTGAAATCAAAGTGATCGGCGCCGGTCGGCACAGGAACGCGCAAAATCTCGCCCTGAGCTGCCAGCTGGTTCAGATTGCGGTAAACCGTGGCCTTGCTGATGGTCGGGTGCTGCGCCGCGATAACGGCATAAATCGCATCCGCGGTAGGGTGGTTGTGCATCTGATTCACTGCCTGCAATACGATCTGACGCTGAATGGTGTTTCTGGTCTGCATAAAATGCACCCCCTTTATTAGTATTACTTCTTAATTAAGAGTATATTGTAGATTTATTCTTTTGTCAATAGGAAGGAATAAAATTGAGAATTGAGGATGGAAAATGAATACAGAATCAAACCGTTTGCCGAATGGTTTGTCGGGTGCGGATGAAAACGAAAACGAGCCGTGAATCACATGAAGATTCACGGCTCGTTTGTTAGAGAACATATAGAAACACCATCAGATAATGACAAACGCTGCCGACGATTACGAACAGATGAAACAGCTCATGAAACCCGATCATTTTACCTAAATTCGGCTTTTTGGCGATATAGATCACGCCGCCGACCGTATACGACAGACCTCCGGCAGCCAGCAGGGCAATGGCAGGCGCGGGCATGGACAGCACAACCCCGAAATCAAATGCAATCGCCCAGCCGAGCGCGAGGTACAGCGCGGTGCCGATGAGACGCGGCGCGTCAATCCACAGCAGCTTGATGGCAATGCCGGTCAGCGCAATCAGCCAGATCACGCCGAGAAAGACATAGCTGCGCGGCGCAGGCATGAATTTGAGAATAATCGGCGTATAGCTGCCCGCGATCAGCACATAGATCATGCTGTGGTCGAGCTTTTTCAGCCGCCGCAGGACGGCTTCGCCGCGGCCGGAGAAATGGTACACGCTGCTTGCGGAGTACAGCGCGATCAGCGACAGGCAGAACACCACGGCAGCCGCCGCCAGCGAGCCGGTGACGGACGAATCGAACAGCAGCCGCACGAGCAGCACGAACAGTCCGGCGCCGCTGAGCACCGCACCGATGAAATGAGAGTAACTGGAAAACGGCTCACGGGCCTTGAGAAATGCACGAGGCATACAAACTCCTCCTTTTGTTATGTAGAGTTAAAAACTATATCACATCTGTTATAATACCACATTTTCCGAAAATTGCAAGTGCTTTCTCAAATTGTCACCATGAAAAAAGCACCGTCTTTGTTAATCAAAGACAGTGCTTCAGCTTGTCGAAAAAGCAATATTTGATTTTTATGCTTCGTGCGGCAGCACATTCAATCGAATTTGCTTTGCAAATTCATAAATTCCGGGAGCATGTATCTCGGAATTTATACAAAGGGAAGAAAAAAATGTGTCCGCAGGACGCGTTTTCTTCGAGATTCGCTCGAAAGCGTGGTTTCGAGCGAGAGGCTGTTCGGAAAACGAAGTTTTTCGACAGTCTCAAGCACCGTCTTTGTTAATCAAAGACAGTGCTTGAAAAATCAGGTATACGATTTCGGGATTTTTATGGTTCTCTCCTGCGCGGGAAGGTGCCGGGCGACTTCCTGCCGGATTTTCTCATTCTTGATCATGGTCGGCATGTGCGCCCGCACGGTAATATCGTGCGAGGCGTTCGGGTTCGCCGGAAGAATATCGCTCAGTTTGGTATCCAGCGTGATGCGGTAACGCGGCAGATCGGTCAATCTGCGCCGGATAGACGCCGTTCCGGTGTTGGTCAGTACGCTGACCTGGATACCGTTTTTTTCTGCAGCAGCGGCTGCATCCACTCGTCGCGCGCGCCGAACGGATATGCGAAAAACAGCACGTTTTTCTGGCTGGTATTTTGCGTGATGAGGTCGATGCTCTGCTTGAGGTCCTCACCGGCGCGCTTGTTATACGCCGCCTGCGACTCGCCCTTCAGCCGCTGGATGCCGTTGATGCCGTCCGGTGCGGTCAGTCCGCCGTACTGCGGGTTGTGCAGGTTGTAGGTGTGAGAGGCCAGCTCCACCAGACCGCTGTCGGCCATTTCGGCTGCCTCATCCCACTTGAGGAAAAAGCGATTCGCTTCCGTGTTGTCGTTTGCGCGGATGCTTTTGCCGATCAGTGCAATGACGGCCTTCATTCCGGTTTTCTGCAGAATCGGGTACGCAATATCGTAATTGGAGCGATAACCGTCGTCAAAGGTGATCATGACCGGCCGCTCGGGCATGGCTTCCTTTCCGGCTCGGATGTCGATCAAATCCGCCGAGAGCAGCGGCGTGTAGCCGTTGTATTCCAGATATTCCATGTCCTCCTGAAACCGCTCGCCGGTGATGGTCATGCTCGTCACGGCGGACGGGTCGTTCGTCAGGTTGTGGTACATCAGAATCGGAACCTTCGAGGCAGTATTTGCCGCGCTGCAGCTGATGCAGGATACAAAAATGCACCTGTCAGTCCGAAAAGGACCAGGCGTTGCCAGAATTTTTTCCTACCGCTTATTGTCCGTTCAGTATATCATATTACAGTGGGTTTGTCGAGCGGTATAACTCTTGCGTGAAGCGCGCAAAAGGCTTATAATAATAGCATTGCAGGCCGCACGGGCAGACGAAAAATTGCGTGTTTCCGTTCGGTACTGTAGTTGCAAGGTAACACCGCATAATTGAACAAGAGCGATTTACGAGTAAATTTTGCGTTCTGACGAGGCGTGAGTTTGCGGTAATACTTGATGTATTACCGTGAACTCACAACGAATCAGGGCACAAAATTTCCGTAAAGCGCCGTAGCTTTAATTGTGCGGTGTTGCCTCGATATTTTGTAAAAAGATGAGGTGAACGCCATGCCGCGGCTGGAGAAAACCATAGAAGCGGTCTTTGCCGACCGCGATATCATGCCCGACGAGGTGCCGCAGCTTGACCTGTATATGGCTCAGGTGCTGACGCTGTTCGATCAGTGTTTATCGGGCAGTAAGCGCACGCCGGAGGATAAGCTGCTGACAAAAACCATGGTCAACAACTACGTCAAGGAAGGGCTTATGACGCCGGTGAAGGGCAAAAAATACACGCGCCAGCAGATCATGCAGCTGCTCTGCGTGTACCATTTGAAGCAGACGCTGCGCTTAAACGATGTGAAGGCGCTGACCGGTCGGGACGATGTGGACTTTGCGGCGTGCTACGAGCATCTGCTCGCGGACAAGAAAGCGCATGCGCGAAGCCATTCCGCCGCTGCTGACCGCCCAGCTGCCCGAGACGCCGGATGACCCGGAGGAGCGGCTGTGCACATGCCTTGCGCTCAGCGAAATTGCAAATTATTTACGTCGGCTGTGCGAAAGCATGATCGACGATATCCCGCAGCAGACAGAAGGAGATTGAGACCCATGTCCATCGAAAAAGCAAAAGCGTATCTGCGTCAGTTCGGCGCAGAGGATCGCGTGATCGAATTCCCGGTGTCCAGCGCGACCGTAGAGCTGGCTGCCGAACGCCCACTGCGAACCGGCACGCATCGCAAAAACGCTGTCGTTCCGCACGAATGACGGCGTGATCCTCATCGTTGCGACAGGCGACACCAAGATCGACAACCCGAAGTACAAGGCGCGGTTCGGCTGCAAGGCGCGGATGCTCGCGTTTGAGGAGGTCGAGCCGGAGATCGGTCATGCGGTCGGCGGCGTGTGCCCGTTCGGCGTGAACGACGGCGTAACGGTCTATCTCGATGAATCGCTCCGACGGTTCGAGACGGTATTCCCGGCGTGCGGCTCGTCCAACTCAGCCATCGAGGTCACCATCCGGAACTGGAGAAATTCTCCGGTTTCAAGGCATGGGTGGACATCTGCAAGGGCTGGAGAGAGGCGTGAGCACGGTTGCCATCGGGCAGTTCGGCGCCGGGGAGGACAAAACTGCCAATCTCAGGAAAATAGAACACCTTGCACAAACGGCAGCGGAAAATGGAGCAAAAATGCTGTTTTTGCCGGAATACAGCATGTATTACGCAAAAGCGAACGCACGGTCGAAAAATATCGAGGCCGCAGAGCCGTGTGACGGCGCGTTCATTATTGCGCTCGGTGAGCTTTGCCGGAGATACGGCCTGTGGATTGCCGCAGGCATGTACGAGCGCACGGACGGTCTGCCGTACAACACGATTGCGGTTCTTGATGACCGCGGCCGCCTGCGCGGAACGCACCGCAAGAACCGTTTGTACGATGCCTTCGGCTATCGGGAATCCGATGAGTGCCGGGCAGGGGACAAGCCGTTTTTCGCCCATCGAGACACCTGTCGGAAAACTGGGCATCATTACCTGTTTCGAGCTTCGGTTTCCGGCGCTTGCCGCCGAGCAGAAGGCGCGCGGCGCCGAGACGCTGTTCGTTCCGGCGGGCTGGGTGCAGGGCGAGAACAAGCTGCTGCACTGGCGCACCCTGCTGTGCGCGCGAGCCATCGAGAACGGCCTGACCGTGCTCGGCGCAGACCAGTATGCGCCCGGAAAATTCGTCGGGCACAGCATGGCGTTTCAGCCGGACGGCACCGCGCTCGGTGAACTCGGGGAAGAACAGGATTTGCTTATCGTGAAAATAAATTGATGAAAATTAACATGCGGGGAAAGGGGAGAGGGGATGAAGGCTGCAAAGTTTTTCAGCATCTGTGAAATCGTTTGCTTTGTCGGTCTGGCGCTGTCGTATGCAGGCGAATTTCTGTGCGCTTTTGTGGCGCAAGGAACGGATAAGGACATATTTCAGATGGGATTATTCCTGTTCTGGCTGCTTATTGGGCCGTTGGCAATCTGCAATCTGATTTGCGCTGCTGTGATGTACAGGCGGCTGTCCGACCCGGCGGTGCGGCAGACGCTGTGGCGCTGCATCATTGCAATGAAGTGCATCGCGATTCCAATGTTCCTGCTGAATTTCTTTTTTCGGCATGATTTACGGCATGTTTACGCTGATTTTCCCGATGACGCTGCCGGTCGTGCTCTTACAAATGCTGGTTGCCTGGTTTGCCATGATGGCCTCGTCCGGCTACTGCATTGCGCTCATCCTGCATGCGCGCAGGCAGGGCAAAATCAGCACCGGAACCGCAGTCCTGCAGGTCATTTCCCAATTTATTTACGTTGTTGATGTTATCAGCCTGTTTTTCATTCGCAAGACGGTAAAAGAATGCGAAACGGCACAATAAGTTCAAAAAAGGAGTATTATCATGCAGTTTGATCCTACATTATATGTCATTACGGACAGTACCTACCACACGACCGAGACCCTGCTCCGCGCGGTGGACGAGGCGTGCAGGGGCGGTGCAACACTCATTCAGCTCCGCGAGAAGGACACCGGCGGACGCAGCTATCTTGAGCTGGCGCAGCAGGTCAAGTCCATCACCGACCGCTACAGCGTGCCGCTCATCATCGACGACCGTGTGGATGTTGCCATTGCCTGCGATGCAGCCGGCGTACATGTCGGCGCGAGCGACCTGCCGGTGGCGGTCTGCCGCAGGCTGCTCGGCCCGGATAAGATCGTCGGCGCGACCGCCAAGACGGTCGAAGCAGCCGTTGCCGCGTACAATGACGGCGCGGATTACCTCGGCACCGGCGCCATTTACCCGACGACTACCCACGTTACCACCAAGGTTACGCCGGTCTCCGTGCTGAACGATGTGTGCCGCGCGGTCCCGATTCCGGTGGTTGCCATCGGCGGCCTGAACGCGGATAACATGGACGTGCTGGCTGACAGCCCCATCAAGGGCATCGCCGTGGTCTCTGCCGTTATGAAGGCGGACGATCCGTGCGCGGCTGCCGCGCATATCAAGGAAAAGTTCCTGAAAATGATGAATAAGTAAGAAAAAGCTCCGAAACAGGTGTTTCGGAGCTTTTCTTTTGCAGGTCAGTTGTTTGGCTCGATCGCGTAATCGTAGATCTCGTGTCCGCTTTCGAGCACCTTGCCGTCCACGGTGATGAGCACTGCGGTTGCGCCGCGCGCCTGCGCGAACGTGTTGACCAGTGCGTAGATCTTGAGCGTTTCACCGGCGGTGCCGGAGGCGCGGATCGCCTCGCCGAAGGCGGCATTCATGTCGAGCGTGAGCGTGCCGTTCTCGAGTGACGAGGACTGCACCTTGACGCCCTCGGGCAGAGAGCCTGCGGCGATGAGTGCGTCCACGAGCGACTGGTCGGAGTCGTCCTTCGCGTCTGCGCCGGTCGGCGTGAGCGTTTCGCCCTGTTCATCCGGAACGTAGATCGTGACCGACTCCGTGCCGCTCGGATTGGGGTTTTCCGGCTGTACGGCAGGTTCATCGGTCTTGGAATCGGACGGTTTGCCGGAATTGCTGTCGTCCGGCGTTTCCGGCGTGGTCGGGTTCTCCGGCTCGGTAACAGCAGGCTTTTCCGGCTCATCGGCGGGCTTGCTGCGGACATATCCATATACACAGGCTGCGGCGACTACTGCAATGATCGCAATTACGGCTGTAATAACTTTTGAGCGTTTCATTGTAAACGCCTCCTTTCTCTTACAAGCCTATTGTATCAAGCCGGACGGGAAAATACAAAGGGATATACCGTTAACAAACGGCGGCTTTTTGCCCCGGTTTGGGCGGCAGTTTTTCAGCACCGGCTGAGCGGGGTGCCCGAACTGCGTCAGGCGTGTTCGCCCTTCCGGGCGGCAGCCTTTTTCAGCACCGACCCAGCGGGGGTACTTGAACCGCGCACGCGGTTCACCCCTATCCGGGCGGGAGGTTTTCGCTGAACCTCAGCGGGAGCGGGCTGCTCTGCGGAGCGGCGGAACGTTTTTCGCCGCGCCCCGCGGCAGGGGGGCCGTGCTGCGGACGCCGCGCGCGCCCGCACAAGAGGGTAGACACCTGCGGTTTCCACCCTCTTGAATCACCCCTTTCCCTTTTGGATAGTCTGGCGCAGATTGCCGACCTGTGACCGCTGCGAAATAGGGAACGGCAGAGGATTTTTTTTTCTTTCGTAGGGGGAGCACAGTGTGCTCCCATGTCGACATATTCGCAGTGTCAGATACTGTTCTGCTACACATGCTGATTTCATCTAAGCAAGCGCGACATACCCGTGTCGCGCAATTCTTTGGCATGTTGTAACGCACGGCACCTGCGAATTTAGACGTTTGGTACAATTTATCCTCGCAGACCCTGTCTATTATAACGCGCTCACGAGTTGCGCGGCACTGTCATGCCGCGCCTGAGAAGATTTCCGGTCTGTGTAGCAGTACGCTGTCTGTGAACTGCGAATATGTTGCGAAACAAACGCTGAGGTAACCCGACTGCCGTTCCCTATTTTCGAAGCGGTCACATATAGGAAATCTGCGCCGGATTAGGAAGCAAGGGAAAGGTAGGAGTTCAAAGAGGAAGGGAAACCACAGGTGTCCCTTCCTTTTTGCCCACCGCCGTGGGCGGCGTCGCTCCCTGCCGTCCGCAGACGGCGAATCCCCCGCTGAGGTTCAGCGAAAAACTCTCCGCCCGTTAGGGGCGAACGACGCAGTTCGAGGCTCAGCCGGTGCAGAAAAAGCCGCCCCGTCAGGGCGAACCCGCCAGCGGCAGTTCGAGTGCCCCACTCAGCCGGTGCAGAAAACCGCCCTGCGACACGCTGAGCAGTTCGCGCGCCCCACTCAGCCGGTGCAGAGAAAGGAGCCGCCCCGAACCCGCCAGCGGCAGTTCGAACATCCGGTGCTGAAAACGTGGTTCGTCAGGGCGAACACGCTTATGCGGTTCGCTGGGGCGGTGCAGAAAAAATTTCTCGAAAATTTTCAAAAAAGTTGACCATTCACGGTCAATTTTCACCTCTATCCGGCATAGGGTTGAAGGAGGTGACGCAATGACGAACATTGCATTCAAACAGGCACACAGTGGCAACTACCGCCGAGCCGCGCGCGGAAAGGGGGATATCCGCTATCTGGTGATTCACTTTACGGCGAACGACGGCGATACCGCGAAAAATAACGCGGATTACTTCGCTCGGGCGGAGATTTCGACCTCAGCGCACTACTTTGTGGACGAAAACGAGGTCTGGCAGTCGGTCCGCGATGCGGATATCGCATGGCACTGCGGCACGCGCGGCGTCTATTTCCACCCGTACTGCCGCAACGCGAACAGCATCGGCATTGAGCTGTGCAGCCGCAAAAACGGCGAGAAATTCTACTTTATGCCCGAGACCGTGCGCCGGGCGCAGGCGCTGACGCGCGAACTGATGGCGAAATACGGTATTCCGCTCGAAAATGTTGTGCGCCACTACGATGTTACGCACAAAAACTGTCCTGCGCCGTTCGTCGAGAGCGCATCCGCGTGGACAGCATTCAAGCAGGGGTTACAGAAAAAGGAGGAACCTGACATGACCGAAGCCGAGGTAAAGAAGATCATCGAGAGCACCCGCAGGACGTACAACAGCGTTTCCGCCGTTCCCGCGTGGGCGAAGCCGACCGTCGAGAAGCTGACGCGCAAGGGCTGGCTGCTTGGCGATGAGCACGGAAAGCTCGACCTGACCGAAGAGCTGCTCCGCACGCTGGTTATCAACGACCGCGCCGGAATCTACGGCGAATAAGCGCAAAAAAGCTGTAAATTAAATTTACAGCCTCTTTTTGTTACTTCGTATTTTGATAGGTCAGACCCTTTTTTCTTATAATAAGCAGCTGGATATAGTACGATGCCGCAAGGAATACCGCTGCGAATGTCCACGCGGCCGCGTCCGTGTAGAACAGACCGCGCTCACCGATGGCCTTGGTCAGCAGCAGCGATGCACCCACACGGCCTGCGAACTCGGTCAGACCGGAGAGCATGGGCGCAGTCGTAAAGCCCATGCCCTGCAGGGCCGAGCGGTAGGTGTGCAGCACATAGGCGGACAGCAAAAACGTGCTCATGACGACCAGATAATCGTACGCGACCGACAGCGCCTCGGCGGCGTTGGCAGCATCCGCGGAGATGAACAGCGCGACAACGTGACGGCCGAACAGGATCATGCCCGCCGCCAGCAGCGCGGAAAAGCTGAGCGCCAGCACAAGCGTCGAGCGGACACCCATTCGCACGCGGTCAAGCCGGTTTGCGCCCCAGTTCTGGCCGGTGTAGGTCGAGGCGGCGTAGCCGAACGCGGACGCGGAGCAGTCCATCAGACCGTGCAGCTTGTTGGTCGCGGTAAAACCCGCGAGGAACACAAAGCCGCAGGTGTTGATAACCGCCTGCATGATGATGCCGCTGATGACGATGACAAAATGCTGCAGCGCAAGCGGCAGACCAAGGTGGCACAGTCGCCGGATCACACTGCTGTCCGGCTGCCAGTCCGGCTTTTTCGACGGACGCAGCCGGGATTTTCCGCAGCGCAATGACGCAGTACGCGAATGCAAACAGCTGCGCGAGCAGTGTCGCGGCGGCAGCGCCCGGAATGCCCCAGCCGAAGCGGATAACGAACAGCAGATCGAGCACAATGTTTAGACATCCGGCAGTAAACATGGCAATAAGCGGACTTTTGCCGTCTCCGAGTGCGCGGAGGATCGCCGCTGCCATGTTGTACGCCATCGTGATGAGCGTGCCCGCATACATCATGGTTAAATAAATGTGCGCGCCGTCATAGATGTTCTCGGGCGTGTCCAGCAGGTGCAGCAGCCAGCCTGCCGAGGACACAAACACCACGGTCAGCAGGATGCCGACTGCCGCGCACAGCAGCACGGACATGGTGATGGCCTTGCGCAGTCCCTTCTTATCGTTTGAGCCGAAGGTCTGCGACACGAGCACGGAAAAGCCCTGCGTCATGGCCTGCACGGTCCACAGCACCAGCCAGTACAGCCAGTCGGTCGCGCCGAGTGCGGCCAGCGCCTCCACACCGACACCGCGCCCGACGATGGATGCGTCTGCTACCGTGTACAGCTGCTGACCGACATTTGTCAAAATCAGCGGTACGGCCAGTCCGAGAATGAGTTTTGTCGGGCGGCCGACCGTCATATTTGTCTCTCTGCTCATACAGTCTCCTTACTTTGCCAGTTCGTACATTGCCGCCGCGATGATTTCCGCGTTCTGCAGCACGCGCTCGATCTCCATGTACTCGTCCGGCTTGTGCTCGCGCACCTCATCGCCGGGGAAGATCGGGCCGAATGCGACAAGGTTCGGCATGGACTTGGCGTAGGTGCCGCCGCCGATGCTCTTCAGCTCGGCCTTCTCGCCGGTCTGCTCCTCATATACCTTGGACAGTCTGCGGATGAGTTCGCTTTCGGGCGGCATGTAAATGGCCGCCGCGTGCGTCATTTCGGTTTCGGTAAAGCCGCCGAGCGTGAAGCCGCGCGACAGACGCGGGTATACGCGCTCGTATTTCAGGGTGACCGGGTAGCGCACCGAGAAAACGAGCGACAGCGTTTCCTGCTCAAATTTTGCCACGCCGAGGTTGAGCGTCAGCGGGCCGGACAGCTCATCGCGCATAGCGAGGCCGAGGGGACTCGCCGTGCACCTCCATGCCGATGCGCTCTGCCACAAATGCCATGCAGTCGCCAAGCTCGCCGGTCAGCGGCAGCTGATTGAGTGCCTGCGCCAGCCGTCCGATGGCATTTTCGCCCTGCTCCGGGGTCGAGCCGTGAACGGCAATGCCCTCGGCTTCCACGCGGATGCCGCCCTCGATCGGCGTGACGGTTACCTTGTCCGCCGAGATTTTGGCCGCCGCGTCCGCCGGACACTGCAGCTCCGCCGCCGCATACGCGGGCGAGATGTTGGAGGCGGCACCGCCCTCGAACTTTGTCAGGCGGTAATCGCCGGTCTGGTGCAGCTTTCGGCTGTAAGTGCCGTTGAGAATGCCCTTTTCGCCGTTGATGATCGGGTATTCGCCGTCCGGCGTGAAGCCGTACACCGGCAGTTCGCCGCCATGCGAAACGTACCACGACATATCGCCGCAGCCGGTCTCCTCGTTGGTGCCGAACAGCAGACGGATGCGCTTGGAGGGCGCGAATCCGGCATCCTTGAGCGCCGCCAGCGCGTAGATGGCCGCCACCATCGGGCCCTTGTCGTCCATCGTGCCGCGTCCGTAAATACGGCCGTTTTTGATTTCGCCGGAAAACGGCTCGGTCTCGGTCCAGCCGTCGCCGGCGGGCACAACGTCCAGATGACCGAGCACAGCCACCATTTCCTCGCCCTCGCCGTACTCGCACCAGCCGACGCGGTCGTCCATATTGCCGGTCCGGAAGCCCAGCTTTTCGCAGAGCGCAAGCGTTTCGTGCAGCGCACGGGCAGGCTCACGACCGAACGGCGCATTCTCTTCCGGCACGCCTTCCACGCTCGGTATGCGCACGAGCGCGGCAAGACTTTCCAGCAGTCCGTCCGCGTGCGCACGGATGTAGGGTTTGCAGTTCATAACAAAAACCTCCTTAACAGGGTGGATTACTCATCGGATTGGGAATGGTTGAGCACAAAATGGCTCTTTTTGTATGCGATAAGTCCGTCGCGCTGCATGCGGCTCAGCTCGGCGGACAGCGCACTGCGGTCCACGCCGAGGTAGTCGGCCAGCTGCTGACGGTCGAACGGAATGTCGAACGTGTCCGAGCCGTGCTGCACCGCCTGTGCGGACAGGTACGACAGCAGCTTGCCGCGCATGGATTTCGGACTTGTGTGAAAGATTTTTTTCGCGTCAAAAGCAGGTTTTTCTGCGCGGTGACGTCCAAAAGATTGCGTAAAAGCACACTGTGCGCGCTGTCCTGCGCGGCAGAGGAGAGCAGCGTTTCGCTCGGCAGGAACAGCACCTCGGACGGCTCGTCCGCCACAGCGGAGACCATCATGGGCGTGCCGGGCACGCAGGCGTACGTTTCAGCGAATACCGAACCGGGCGTAATGCGGTCGAGCAGCGTCTTGTGGCCCCATGCGTCGCAGCGCTCGATATTCACGCCGCCCGAGAGCAGAATGCACAGCGCATGTGCGGTATCGCCGACGCGGTAAATCGGCTGAAATTTGTCAAATTCACGCGTGCAGGCGTGCATACGGCGCAAAAGCGGGGATAATTCTGCGGTTTTAATGCCGCGGAACAGACCGCAGCGTGCAAGGATGGACAGGTTCATATTTCCTCCTGTTTTGTTGTTGGGACAACATACTTTGCCTTCTCAGTATAGTAAGATATGAGCGTAAAGTCAAGCGGGACACACGAACCGCGCAGGCGGTTCGCCCGAACGGGGCGGCAGCTTTTTCAGCACCGGCTGACCGGGGGACACAAACTGCGTTAGCGTGTTCGCCCTGTCCGGGCGGCAGCTTTTTCAGCACCGGCTGAGCGGGGTACGCGAACTGCGTTAGCGGGTTCGCTCTGTCCGGGCGGCAGTCTTTTTCAGTACCGGCTGGGCGGGGGATGCGAACTGCGTAAGCGTGTTCGCCCCTGACGGGCGGGGAGTTTTTCGCTGAACCTCAGCGGGGGGATTCGCCGTCTGCGGACGGCAGGGAGCGTGCCGCGCCCCGCGGCGGGGGCAAAAGAAGGAAGGACACCTGCGGTTTTCCTTCCTCTTTGAACTCCTACCTTTCCCTTGCTTGATAGCCCGGCGCAAAATCGGAGAGCGGCGACCGCTTCGAAATAGGGGGGAACGGCAGAGGATTTTTTTTTTCTACCGTGTCTTTCTCAACCGTTTCGCAGTGTCAGATAGTGTACTGCTACACATGTAGTTTACATCTACGCGGGCGCGGCATAGCAGTGCCGCGCAAGTCGTAAGCTCGTTATGATAGACAGCACCTGCGAAGATAAATTGTACCAAATCTAAATTCGTAGGTGCTGTGCGGTATAACGCGTTAAAGAGTTGCGCGGCACTGTCATGCCACGCACTGCGTAGATGAAACCACCTGTGTAGCAGTACGCTATCTGTGAACTGCGAAAAGGCGGAGAAAGACACGCAACGGAAATAACCCGACTGCCGTTTCCCATTTTCGAAGCGGTCACATGTCGGCAATCTGCGCCAGACTCTCAAGGGAAAAGGGGAGAAAATCAGAGGGTGGAAAACCGCAGGTTGTCTACCCTCTTGCGGCCCCCCGCTTACAAAGCGGAACTATCTCAAGACAAGAAACAGGATATATAAGGAGAAAACACTATGATTCGCAAAATTATCGAAATCGACAAAGAAAAATGCAACGGCTGCGGCCTGTGCGCCGCCGCCTGCCACGAGGGCGCTATCGGCATGGTGGACGGCAAAGCCACTCTGCTCCGCGACGACTACTGCGACGGCCTCGGCAACTGCCTGCCGGTCTGCCCGACTGGCGCCATCTCGTTCGTCGAGCGCGAAGCCGCCGCTTACGACGAAGCCGCCGTGCAGGCCAATATGCAGGCAAAATCTCAGCCGCACACCGGATGCCCGGGCAGCATGGCACGGAGTATGGAACGCGCCCCGGTCAATCAGCCGGCCTCGTTCATTCCGATGCCGAGCCAGCTGCGCCAGTGGCCGGTGCAGATCAAGCTCGTGCCGGTGAATGCGCCTTATTTTGACGGCGCAAACCTGCTCATCGCGGCAGACTGCACCGCTTACGCGTACGCAAACTTCCATCAGGATTTTATCCGGGGGAAGGTAACGCTCGTCGGCTGTCCCAAGCTGGATGATGTGGATTACAGCGAGAAGCTGACCGAAATCCTCCGTCAGAACAACATCAAAAGCGTAACCGTTGTCCGCATGGAGGTGCCGTGCTGCGGCGGACTGGAATACGCCGTCCGCACCGCGCTGCAGAACTGCGGCAAGCTGCTGCCGTGGCAGGTGAAGACCATTTCCATCAAGGGCGAACTGCTGGACGATTGACCGATTTCACTGATTTGCATTTGCAATTTTCGTTCGAAACGTGTAAAATAAACAAGGTAACACCGCAGTCAAATTGTGTGGTGGTGCCTTTGGAATGACACCGCGCAACGCGGTATGTAGGAGCGAAAATTCATGGCAGTCACTTTGGCAGAAATCGCTGCGCTGGCGGGCGTTTCACGCGGCACGGTGGATCGGGCACTTAACGACAGAGGACGCGTCGATCCCAAGGTTGCGGCACGCGTGCGCCGCATTGCGGCAGAGCGAGGCTACCGCCCGAACCGTGCGGGACGCATGCTGGCACGCGCGAAAAACCCGATCAGGATCGGCGTGATCGTCCAGTCGGTCGAGACCATGTTCATGCACACGGTATTTGAGGAGATCGAACGCGCATCGGCGCACTTCACCACCACCGGCGCAGAGGTACTCGTGCGGCCGCTGGAGGGCGTCGATGCACAGCAGCAGCTGGACGTGATCGACGAGCTGCTCGAGGCGGGTGTGCAGGGCATCGCGCTTTCTCCGGCGGAGGACGAGCGGGTGCGCGCCCGTATTCAGGAGCTGTCCGAGCGCATGCCGGTCGTTACCTTCAACTCGGATCTGCCGGACTCGGGCCGCCTGTGCTACGTCGGCGTGGACAATTTCGCGTGCGGACGCATGAGCGCCGGTCTGATGGACCTGCTGCTTGCCGGTCAAGGGGAAGTCCTGCTGGTTGCCGGTCAGGAAAACAACTGGTCGCATCAGCAGCGTGTGGACGGCTTTCAGGCCGAGGCTGCCGCAAATTTTCCCGGTTTGAGCCTGCTGCCGCCGCAGACCTGCGGGGACGATCAGCAGCTGGCGCATGATATTGTGTGCCGCGCCGTGCAGGAGCATCCGTCGCTGCGCGGTGTGTACGTTTCGGTAAACGGTCAGCTCGGTGCGTGCGACGCGCTGCGTGAGCTGGGTTTACAGGGTAAGGTGCACCTGATCTGCCACGATTTGATTCCGGCAAATGCAGACAATGTCCGCTGCGGACTCATCGACTTCCTGATCGATCAGGATGCCGCCCTGCAGGGCGCCCGTCCGATCGAGCTGCTCATGGACTACCTGCTGGCAGGCGAAAAGCCGGAGACCGACCGCATTCTTCGCGTGCATTGATATCCGCAACCGCTACAACGTGTGAGGTGCGCGATGAAAGAGGTTTTGCGGCTCGATCACGGCGTTTTGACACATTTTCCGGCATCAGCCGGACGGAATAAGCCTGCGCTCATCCTGTGCCCGGGCGGCGGCTACGAATACTGCTCCATTCGGGAGGGCGCACCGGTCGCGCGTGCGTTTGCGCGAGACGGTGTGGAAGCGTTTGTGCTCGAGTACGACTGCACGGAGGTGCCGCTTGGCGCAAAGCCGCTGCACACGCTGTCCGCGTCTGTCGCCTGGGTGAGAGCACACGCGGCACAGCTCGGCATCGCGGCAGACCGCATTGCGGTCGGCGGATTTTCGGCGGGCGCCCATCTGGCGGGACTGCTGGCGGCGACGTGGCACGATGCAGACTGGTTTCCCGCGGGCACGGATCTGCAGGCGCATCGACCGAATGCGGCGGTGTTGTGCTATCCGGTGGTCTCGGCGGGAGCGTATGCCCACCGCGGCAGCTTTGTGCGTCTGGCAGGTGAAAATGCTGCGGAACAGCAGAGATTTTCGCTGGAAACGCTGGTTTCCGCGCGCATGCCGCGCACATTTTTGTGGCACACCCCTGACGGACGCGACCGTTCCGGTCGAGAACACGCTGCTGCTCGAGGCGGCTTTGCGCCGAGAAAACATCAGCCACGAGCTGCACCTGTTCCCGCACGGCGTGCACGGACTCGCGCTCGCGGATTTGGAGACAGCCGACCCGATGAAAGGGCGCGTGCCTGACCGGCATATAAATCGCTGGCAGGCGCTCTGCGCGGAATGGCTGAAGGAGGAATAACAATGCAGATTCGACACACCCGGCCGGAGGATCTTCCGGCGATGCAGGAAATTTTTGCGGACGCGCGGGCATTTATGCGCGAAAACGGCAATCCCGATCAGTGGGGAGACAGATTCCCGACGCAGGAAATGCTGGACAAGGATCTTGCACTGCACCGCAGCTACGTCTGCGAGGACAACGGCAAAATCGCAGCGACCTTTGCGTTTACGACCGACGGCGAGCCGACCTATCGCGTCATTCGCGGCGGCGCCTGGCTGGACGATGCGCCGTATGGCGTTGTCCACCGTATCGCGGCGGCTAAGGGCACGCACGGCGCGGCATCGTTCTGCATGAACTGGTGCATGGAGCAGTGCGGCAACATCCGCATCGACACGCACGCGAACAACAAGCCCATGCAGGGTCTACTGAACAAGCTCGGCTATACCTATTGCGGTGTCATTGAGCTGGAAAACGGGCGCGGAGAACGTCTGGCGTTCCAGAAACGAGTAGAAAAGTAAGTAAGAAACAGCAAACGGCATACCGGAGAGAATCTCCCGGTGTGCCGTTTTTTTATTTCTGGACTTTGATAAAATTAAAGATTGACTTTAATATAATTTAATATTATAATGAAGTTACAATGAAAGGAAGTGATAGCCGTGGCAATCGAGGTAATGCCGGAGTGGCTTGCATCGCTGGACGAGGAGGACGTGTCGTTCATCAAAAAATTCGTGCTGGCGTCGGGTTCGCTCAAGGAGGTCGCGGGCATTTACGGCGTGACCTACCCGACCGTGAGACTGCGTCTGGACCGTCTGATACAGAAGATCAGGCTTGGCGAGCAGGCGGACGAGGAGCCGTATATCGCGCTCATCAAGCGTCTTGCGGTCAAGGACAAGCTGGATTTTGACACGGCGAAGCTGCTCATCAACGAGTACAAAAAGCTGAGAGAGGGGAACAAATAATGCTGATTGCAACGGTTTCTACAATTATTTCGCTGATTTTTCTGATCGCGTTTGTCGCGGCAATGATTATTTTGCAGGTCTATCTTTCCAGACGGGAGAGTAAACTGCCGGGACTGGTACTGCCTGCCATCACGTTTTCGGGGGAGCTGTTCATCCTGCTGAACGTGGTGACGAATGTGATGATGACCTCGGTGGCTGACAATGCGGTTGGCGGAGTGGATTCGTATGACGTGTTCGTGACGGTGCTCAACACGGTGCTGACGCTGCTCGTTATCTCCATGCCGACCATCGTGCTGCTGGTGATCTACTTCCTCTGCCGCAGAGGGATGAACCGCAAAAAGCAGATCGAGAAGATGAATATTCAGGATTTGTGAGTTTTTCGCTTACTTTAAGCGAGGGGATTCGCCGTCTGCGGACGGCGGGGATTTGCCGCGCCCCGCGGCGGGGAGTGCGCTGACGCCGCGCGGGGTACAAGAGGGTAGACAACCTGCGGTTTTCCACCCTCTTGCGAATCTCCCCCTTTCCCTTAGAGAGTACGGCGCAGATTGCCGACATGTGACCGCTGCGAAATAGGGGAACGGCAGTCGGGGGTACCGTTGCGTGGCTCTCTCCACCTTTTCGCAGTTCACAGATGGCGTACTGCTACACATAAGGTTTACTCCTACGCTGGGCGGCATGACCGTGCCGCCCAATTTTTTTGCGCGTTATACCGCCCGGCACCTGGATTTAGATGTTTGGCAAACGCAATTTATCCTCGCAGGTGCCTGTCTGTAATCTCCAGACTAACGAGTTGCGCGGCACTGCTATGCCGCGCTTGCGGAAATTTAACCGCCTGTGTAGCAGAACGGTATCTGATACTGCGAACAGGTTACGAAAAACACGGAAGAAAAAAATCCTCTGCCGTACCCAATTTTCGAAGCGGTCGCCGGTCTCTGGTCTGCGCCAGATTAGGAAGCAAGGGAAAGGTAGGAGTTCAAAGAGGAAGGAAAACCGCAGGTTGTCCTTCCTTTTGCCCCCCGCCGCGGGCGCGGCGAATCCCCGCGCTCCGCAGAGCGCACTCCTCGCTGAGGTTCAGCGAAAAAACTCCCCGCCCGTCAGGGGCGAACCCGCCTGCGGCAGTTCGTGTGCCCCGGTCAGCCGGCGTAGAAAAGGAGCCGCCCGTCAGGGTCGAACCCGCCTGCGGCAGTTCGCGTGCCCCGGTCAGCCGGCGCAGAAAAGGAGCCGCCCGTCAGGGGCGAACCCGCCTGCGGCAGTTCGTGTGCCCCGCTCAGACGATGCAAAAGGAGCCGCCCATCAGGGTCGAACCCGCCTGCGGCAGTTCGTGTGCCCTGGTCACCTTGTGCCGAGAAAAGAAAAAGCACCGCAGAATTGCTTCCACGGTGCTCAAAGTATGCACTTTTACTCAAATCGCAGCAGCGTATCGACATCCTTACGCGCCGGCGCCTGCGGATCCTGTGCCGGATGACCGAGCGCGATGAGCGCGGCCACTTCCTGACCCTCGGGGATTTCCACGACCTTGGCAACCTCGGCGGGATCGTAAATACCCATAATAACCGTGCCGAGACCGAGCGCATGCGCGGACAGGCAGAAGGTCTGTGCGGCGATGCCCGCATCAAAGGACTGCCAGTGAGTGGCAAGCGGGGTACTGAACGAGCCGTCGCGCTCGTAGCCGGAGCGCTCCTTGATCATGGTCAGCACGACCAGCGCCGGTGCGCCGTGGGTGGTCTTCTGGTTGTAGGCAAAACCGAGCATGCAGTTGTCGGCCAGCTTGTCCTTCTTTTCCTTGTCGGTCACAACGATGTAGCGCGCGATCTGCGTATTCTTCCAGCTCGGCGCAAAGGCGGCAGCTTCAACGACCTGACGAACCTCGTCCTCGGTCACAGGCTGCTCGGTGAACTTGCGGATGCTTCGGCGGGTTTTGATACATTCCAGTGCTTCCATGAGAATATCTTCCTTTTTAGAGTATGTTTGACTTTATTATAGCAGAGCGGAAAAGCAAGTGCAAGTTAATTATCCGCCATTACCTTAATATAGTAGCGGCGATGGCGCGGACCGTCGAACTCGCAGAAGTACACGCCCCTGCCAGATGCCGAGGAGGGGCTTGCCGTCCTCGATGAGCACGGTCTGGCTCGGGCCGACATAGCTGCACTTGAGGTGCGCGGTCGAGTTGCCCTCCGCGTGGCGGAACTCGCGCCGGTCGGGAAACGCCTCGCGCAGACCGAGCAGCAGGTCGTGCTGCACATCCGGGTCGGCGTTTTCGTTGATGGTGATACCGGCGGTCGTGTGCGGACAGTACACCACG
>VOFI01004029.1_pt1 | contig 35965 bp, 63 predicted proteins | sample 5384131 | NCBI WGS metagenome assembly VOFI01 (sample SAMN12384728, study PRJNA508395) | human gut metagenome | isolation source: healthy gut H | host: Homo sapiens
TCTTCGACCCCAGGGACCCGTTTACGGGTAGCAAGTAATCCTGTGCGTGGCTGACAGGCCAATTTTTTAACGTACTTGTACGTTGCCAGTAGTATTAGGGCTATGCCCGAAAAGGAAAAACCACCCGCTATGCGGCTGGATGATTATTCACCACAACCCTAGCATCTTCTGCAGGGCCAGGCACACTGCCGTGATCCCGATCCAACAGCAGCCTCCCAGCAGGATGGGTTTGCCGCCAGTACGGATCAGCTTCACGATATTGCTGTTCAGTCCGATGGCGGCCATGGCCATGATGATCAGGAACTTGCTCAGTGTCTTCAAAGGCGCAAAGACACCGGCGCTCACGCCCATCTGGAGGGCCAGGGTGGTCACCAGGGAAGCCAGGATGAAATACAGCACAAAGACCGGGACGGCTTTCTTCACCTGGAATTTTTGGCCCGCTGCTGTACCTTTCTTTCCATAATACACAGACAGGCCCAAGGTGATGGGGATGATAGCCAAGGTCCGGGTCAGTTTCACCGTCACCGCTTTATCCAGCGTAGCTGTACCCAGGTTCCACATGCTGTCCCAGGTAGCAGCGGCTGCCGTCACGGAAGAAGTATCATTGACCGCCGTCCCAGCAAAGATCCCGAAGCCTTCCCCGCTGACGGTGCTGAACCCCAGGGCCGTCCCCAAGAGGGGGGAACAGGATGGCAGCCAGTACGTTGAAGAAAAAGATCACGGAAATGGCCTGGGCCACTTCTTCATCGTCCGCCTGGATGGCCGGAGCAGCCGCTGCGATAGCGGATCCCCCGCAGATGGAAGACCCTACGCCCACCAAGGTGGAAATCTTCGTAGGGATCACCAGGAGACGGTGCAGTACATAGGAAAGCACCAGAGAAGTGGTGATGGTGGAAAGGATGATGGGCAGTGACTGCTTTCCCGTGGCAGCCACTGCATGGAGGTCCAGTCCGAAGCCCAGGAACACCACCGCAGCCTGGAGCACCACTTTGCTGGTCCACTGGATCCCCGGCCCGGCAGCTCCTTTTCCTTCCAGAACAGGGTGATGACCATCCCCATCAGGATGGCGATGACGGCACCCCCGATCACCGGGCACAATTTTCCGAAGAACCAGGTACACCGCAATGGCCAGGCAGGCCAGGATTCCTTTTCCTCTTTGATACATGGCAGATTTCCCCTTTCATCATTTGGTCGCTTCCTGTATTATAAAGAAATCGGTCAAAAAAATAAAATTATGGTTTATAATGGAATAATAAAATATCGTTATGGAGGAAATGATGGATACCCAGCTACGTACCTTTCGCTGTGTCTGCCAGACCATGAACTTCACCCAGGCCGCCCGGCAGCTCTTCCTGACCCAGCCAACCGTCTCCCAGCACATCCATGCCCTGGAAAAACGCTACGGCCTGCCCCTGTTCACCCATCAGGGCAAAACCCTGGCCCTGACCCCTGCCGGAAAGACCCTGGCCGCCTATGCCCGGCTCCTGCAGAATGACGAGACCCTGCTGGCCCGGAAGATGGAAGCTTGTCAGAAAGGGATCCGCCGAGTCACTTTCGGCGTCACCATGACCATCGGAGAATATGGCATCGCCCAGCCGGCAGCCCGTTACCTGAAGGCCCATCCAGATGTGGAACTGACCCTTATTTTCGGGAATACCCAGGATCTGCTCCACCGTCTAGACCAGGGGGAACTGGATTTCGCCCTGGTAGAAGGCTATTATCCCCCGGGTTCCTATGACCATCTCCTTTTCCGGCTGGAACCTTTTGTCCCAGTGGCTGCAGCTTCCCACGCTTTCGCCCGGGAACCGGAACTCTGCCGGGATCTTCTGGGAGAACGGCTGCTGGTGCGGGAACCGGGCTCCGGGACCCGGAACATCCTGGAGCGGAACCTGGCTCTCCAGGGCCTTACCCTGGACCAGTTCGCCCACCGGATCCAGATTGGGAACATGCACGTCCTGATCCAGCTGCTGGAAGAAGACTGCGGGATCACCTTCCTGTATCGGATCGCTGTAGAAAAAGAAATCGCAGACGGACGGATCCGCCTGCTTCCTTTGAAAGATTTTTCCATGGTGCATCCCTTCGATTTCATCTGGCCCAAAGACAGCATCTTTGCGCCAGAGTTCCAAGAAATCTGCCGGGAGCTGAAGGGGTGAAAAAGAGCAGCAAAAGCTGGCTTCCTTTGGCCTATGACGTATGACAGGGCTATTGCTCATGCAACAGCCCCTTTATCATTCCCTCACCAATCGATTGTACAATTCCCGTTTGGGTACTTTATACGCCTTGGCCACCTGGGCCAGGGCTTCTTTTTTATCGGTACCCTGGGCGAGCAGGATTTTCACCGCGTCAGGGGATCTCCCTGGGGCTCTTCTTTTTCCCACTTTCCCCTGCTCCACCACCAGCACGAATTCACCCCGGATGGGGCCTTCCTGCAGATGCTGGCGGCAGGTGGAAATAGTTCCCCGGAAGAACTCTTCGTGGAGCTTGGTCAGCTCCCGTCCCAGGGTCATTTTCCGGTCGCCCCACACCTCTTCCATATCCTGGAGCACATCCAGGATCCGGTGGGTGCTTCATATAACACCATCGTAGCCGGGATGTGCTGTCCATTCCTCCAGCTTTTCCTTCCGGTTCTTCCGACTCTTGGGCAGGAAGGCCCCGAAAAAGAACGGGGTGCTGGGCAGGCCGGAAGCCACCAGAGCGGTCAGGCAGGCATTGGCCCCGGGCACGGGCACCACCTGGATCCCCGCCGCAATAGCCTGCTGGGCGATCAGTTCCCCCGGGTCCGAAATCCCGGGGAACCCGGCATCCGTCACCAGAGCGATGTCCTTGCCATTTTCCAGGGCTTCCAGCAGCACCGGTCCCTGTTTTTCCTTGTTGTGTTCGTGGTAGCTGATCAGTTGCCCGTGGATCCCGAAATGGGTCAGCAGCTGCCGGGTATGCCGGGTGTCCTCGGCGGCGATCAGATCTGCCTCCTGCAGCATCCGCACTGCCCGGGGCGTCATATCCTCCAGGTTGCCGATGGGCGTGGCACACAGGTACAGGGTACCTTTTTCATTTTCCATGTTCTTCTGCCTCTTCTTTCCCGTAATAAACCAGTGTCTGTCGGCTGTAGCTGCCGTCCCTGTTGTACATGATGAGGGGCGGCAATACCTCCAGTCCGGGCCGTCCGCCCTTCACGAATTCTGCCAGGAAGATCCAGGCGGGCCGGTCCCACATAACTGTGGACCCACTGCAGCCGTTTCAGTTCCAGGTTGTACGTAAGTCCCAGCTTCACCGCATCGGTGAACCGTTCGGGCAACTGCACCAGGGCGAACCGACCCTTTGTCTTCAGAGCGTAGGCCGCCGCCCGGAAAAAATCCTCCAGGGTTGTCCCCACTTCATGACAGGCCGCCTGCCCCACCTGCCGCTTCCGGCCTCCGATGCGGTAGGGCGGATTGGCCGCCACCAGATCCATGGCGTCACAGGGAAGTTCTTTATAGTTCCGCAGGTCCAGCGCCCTGGCCTCCACCCGGTCCTCCAGGTGGTTGTCCCGGATGCTCCGTTGCAGCAGCTCCACCACATGGGCGTTGATGTCCACCCCAGCACCTGTGCCGCACCCCTGGTTGGCCAGAAGCAGGCTCACCGCCCCGGTGCCGCAGCCCAGCTCCAGCACCTTCGTTTTTTTCCCCAGATGGGGGAAGGCTGCCAGGAACACTGCATCCGTGGTAAAGCAGAACTCCCCTGGGTCCTGCCAGATGGTGGTCACGCCGTCGGGCAGGCAGTCCTGCCGAAGGGTCTCCCTCATTTTTTTCTCCACTTTCGCCGATTCCATGACCTCATCCCAGGCCACGGTCACCCGGTTGCCCGGAGAAACCTCCACGGTCACGGTCTGTTCTCTCCGGCTGATGCTCATGATCATCCCTTCCCCCGCTGGGGTCACCACCTTCATGCCCGGCCGGGGCACAAAATGGTGTTCCTTTTTTTTCTTGTCCCGTTTCTTGCAGCATTTTCCGCAGTACATGTCGCTTTTCATACTTCAGGCAGCACAGCAGGCGGCCGCAGATGCCGGAAATCTTGGTGGGATTCAGGGACAGGTTCTGTTCCTTGGCCATTTTAATGGATACCGGTTCAAAATCCCCCAGGAAGGTAGCACAGCACAGGGGACGCCCGCAGCAGCCAATGCCGCCCAGCATCTTGGCTTCGTCCCGACGCCGATCTGCCGCAATTCGATGCGGGTGCGGAACACGGCCGCCAGGTCCTTGACCAGTTCCCGAAAGTCGATGCGCCCGTCGGCGGTAAAGTAAAAAATGATTTTGCCCACGTCAAAGGTGTATTCCACGTTCACCAGATACATGGCCAGTTTCCGGGCCGCAATCTTCTTTTCGCAGATGACGAAGGCCTTTTTTCCTTCCGGTGGTTCTCCTCCACCTTCCGGGCGTCCGCTTCGGTGGCTACCCGGATCACGGTCTTCAGGGGAGACACGATCTTGCTGTCCTCCACTTCCTGCTGAGGGATCACCACTTCCCCGTATTCAATGCCCCGGGCCGTTTCCACGATTACGTGGTCCCCCTTCTCCAGGTGGTATTCCCCCGGAGAGAAATAGTAGATTTTACCGGCTCTCTTGAACCGGACTCCAACGATGGTTTCCATAGGTTTCTCCTTTATGTCAAATCAACTGTGCAATTGATGGATTTCCAAAAACAGGCCTTCCAGGGCCAGCCGCCGGCTGACAAAGGATCCGATGGCCTGCCGGGCTTCTTCCCCCAGTTCCATGGCCCGGCGCACCTGGGGCTCAGTCCAGTCGGCGAAAACAGGCCCAGCCGCTGGCGCAGATCTTTATTGTATAAGGGCTGGGGCAGTCCCATGGTCAAAAACAGGCCGTCCCGCAGCAGCAGCAGCAGCAGTTCCATAAGCACCAGGCCTTCTGCCCGGTCATTCTTTCGTCAACCAGGGCAGGCCACTGGTATACACCAGCAGGTCGTCCCGGCCAGATTGTTCCAGAAGGTCCAGCATCTCTTCCCCGCAGGGTCAGGGCGTCCAGCCGGAACCATTCCAGGGCCTTCCCGGCCGAACCTCCGGCCAGACGGGCCAGGACGGGCCTCTGCTGCCGCCACCGTTCCTGCACTGCGTCCTGGGACATATCGGCCAGGGCAGCCGGCCGGCAGTCTTCCGGTACGGTGATGGTCTCAAGCACCTGCTCCGTCTCTTTCTCAGAAAGAGGATCGAACCGCAGCTCGATGAGCCGGCTGCGGATGGTGGGCAGCAGCCATTCCACCTGGTCCGCCACCAGCAGGAACAGCCAGTAGTCCGGCGGTTCCTCCAACAGCTTGAGCAGGCTGTTCTGGGCCTCTTCCCGCATGGTATGGGCCTGGTCGATGAGACATACCTTATAATGGGACAGCCGGGGGCCCGAAGGCCGCCTGGGCCGAAAGGGCGTGGATGGCATCCACACCGATGCCCCGGCTCCTGCCCGAAGGCCCCACCTCCAGGAAATCCGGGTGGGCATCCGCCTCCATGGCCCGGCAGCTGGCGCAGTGGCATGGCGAAAACGGGTCCCCGGTGCACAAAAAGCTCCTGCTGAAAGCCCGGGCCAGTCTTTTTCTTGCCGATGCCCTCCGGCCCGTAGAACAGCAGGGACGGCGTCTTCCGCTCTCCCTTCAGCATGTTCTGCAGGAATTCTTTTTCGGTTCGGTGTCCAATGATGGTATCCCACATAGTGCAATCCTTTTCCAGTGCTGCCCGGTTTCAGACCAGCCCTTCCAGTTTCTTGATGATTTCTTCCATGACCACTTCCGGGTCCCGGGTGGCGTCCACCACCAGGATCCGGTCCGGTTCCTCCTGGGCCAGCTGCAGATAGCCTGCCCGCACTGATCGTGGAACTCCAGTCCCTGGAGTTCGAATTTATCCACCACACCCCGATCATTCCGCCGTTTCAGCAGCACACGGGGATCCCCATCCAGAAGGATGGTCACGTCCGGACGCAGCCCCCCTGTGGAAAAATCGTTCAGTTTCCGCAGCTGGGGCAGGTCCATGTGGCGCAAGATGCCCTGGTATACCAGGGTGGAATCACTGAACCGGTCACAGAGTACGACTTTTCCCTCCGCCAGGGCCGGACGGATCACCTTGTCCACATGATCTGCCCGGGCCGCCAGGTGCAGCAGGGTCTCCGTCTGGGCCGAAATGGCATAGGCCGGGTCCAGCACCAGTTCCCGGATCCGTTCCGCTGCATCGGTGCCCCCGGGTTCCCGGGTCAGCACCACCTGACGGCCGTACAACCTGAACCAGTCCACCAGTTTATGGGCCTGGGTGGTCTTGCCTCCCCCTGTCGGGTCCTTCCAGGGTAATGAACAAACCTTTTTTTTCTTCATACCAATACCTCGAATGTCTGCAGGAGGGGTCCCGGGGCCCGCTCACCTGGAGTCTTTTTTCCTGCAGCTGCAGGCTGAAGGCGATAAGTTCTTTTGTCAGCCGTTCTCCCGGCATGATCAGGGGGATCCCCGGCGGATAGAAACTCAGGGTCTCGCCAGCCACCCGTCCGGCTGCTTCCCGGAAGGGCACCCTTTCCTTGGGGGGCGAAGAACGCCTCCCGGGGCGTCAGCACCTGTTCCGGTATGGAGAGCACCGGTGGTACAGGCGGCAGATCCCGCCGGGGTTTCCTCATTTTTCCAGCACTGTGGCGATGCGCTGGGCAATGGCCGGAAATTCCGGAGTATCGTCCGCATAGGTCACCAGGAAGAGCACATGATCCTGGTCCACCAGCTCCACGGCGATGCTCGGCCTGGCGCAGCGCATCGGCCGCTTCCGGCCCGGTGATGCCCAGCCGGCTCACCTGGATGGTCACCTTCCCCGGATCCAGGGCCACTACGCCACCCCCTGCCGTTCAGTTCCTTTTCCAGCACCGGCAGCCCGGGCACCCGGTGCAGCGCTTTCCGCAGGACAGTTGCCGCCCGTACGGACGCGGCCGCCATGGCGGCCCCTTTTTCAGCCAGCTGGGCCCGGGCCCCGTCCAGGGCCCCCATCAGCAAATAGTTGGGGCTGGTGGTGGTCACCAGGCTCATGGCTGCGCTCCATGGCCTCCGGCCGCAGGCGTCCATAGCGCACCTGCAGCAGGCTGCACTGGGTCATGGCCCCCACGATCTTGTGGGTGCTCTGGGCCGCCGCATCCGCTCCGCACTCCCATGGCGCCGGGAGGCAGCAGGTCAGAAAAAGCCCAGATGGGGTCCGTGGGCCTCGTCCACCAGCAGCACGGCGCCGTGTCCATGGGCGATTTCTGCAATCCGTTTCGTATCCGCAGCCAGGCCAAAATAGTTGGGCGTGGTCAGGAAGACAGCCTTCAGGTCCGGATACCGGGCAAAGGCCGCCTCCACCTGTTCCGGGCTCAGCTGCAGGGTAAGGCGCCATTCCTCCTCATAAGCCGGCTGGACATACACCGGTTCCAGGCCTGCCAGGATCAGTCCCCCAGTACGCTGCGGTGGCTGTTCCGGGGCACCAGGATCCGGTCTCCGGGCCAGGGCCCCCAGCAGCATGCCGTGGATTACCCCGGTGGTCCCGTTCACCCCAGAAAGCACCGGTCGGAACCATAGACTTCGGCAGCCAGTTTCTCTGCCTCCCGGATGCACCCTTCCGGATGGTGGATGTCATCAGTTCCTCCATCAAACTGACATCACTTTCCAGGGCCACGTCCCCACCAGGTGGCGCAGGGCCGGGTCCGCTCCCCTGCCCCCCTTGTGTCCGGGGGGTATGGAGAGGATATACATGAGACTGACGGTAAGTTTTCACTGCCGTCAGAAGGGGTCGTTTCACAGTCACGTCGATTTTTTCCTCCTTAACAGTATCTTTTATTGTACCATACCCGCAAAAAAGGAGAAAGGGGCGGGTTTACGGAAATTTAACAGAACCTTTGCAGGCTCTCTATTGCTTTTTCCTATGAAACCTTCCATAATGGAAACGAATACCATTGCATAAAAAACAACGATGCACAAGGAGGCGCATGACATGAAGATTTAAACATCATCCGGGAGAAAAAGGGTTTCATCAGCGATATGGACGGTGTGATCTACCACGGCAGCACCCTGCTGCCCGGGGTAAAAATTCGTGGACTGGCTGAAGAAGGAAAAAGAAACAGTTCCTGTTCCTGACCAACTCCAGCGAACGGTCCCCCCTGGAACTGCGGAAAAACTGCTGGCCATGGGGCTGGACATTGAAGAAGGCCACTTCTACACCAGTGCCCTGGCTACGGCCCATTTTCTGAAGACCCAGGCTCCCGGCTGTTCGGCCTACATCATCGGAGCCCACGGCCTGATGAACGCCTTATATGATGCGGGCATCACCTATAACGACGTGAACCCGGAATATGTGGTGGTGGGCGAAACCACTGGCTACAACTATGAAAAATGATCATCAAGGCCACGGAACTGATCCATAAGGGCGCCAAGCTGATCGGGACCAACAGTGACATGACCGGTCCCAGTGACCGGGGCATCATCCCCTGCCTGCCGGGCCCTCATCGCGCCCATCGAGCTGGCCACAGGCAAAAAGGCCTACTTCATCGGCAAGCCCAACCCTCTCATGATGCGCACAGGCCTGAAGCGGCTGGGCGTCCATTCGGAAGATGCGGTGATGATCGGCGACCGGATGGATACGGACGTGATCGGCGGCGTGGAAAGCGGCATGGAAACGGTGCTGGTGCTCACCGGTGTCTCCAACCGGGAAAACATCAAACGGTTCAGCTACCAGCCCCATTATATTTTGAACGGGATCGGAGATATTGTGCCGAAAGAAAAAAAGACTGCTCCCCCAGAGCAATCACTAGACACCTGTCTCCAGGCTGAAAAAAAGACCTGTCCTCCAACCCGGGGACAGGTCTTTTTGTATGGTTCACATCCCTTTTCACTCCAGCTCAAAGGTATGGGTGTACAGCTGGTAGTACATACCCTTTTGGGCCAGCAGCTGCTGATGGCTGCCCCGCTCTATGATCCGCCCCTGGTCCAGCACCAGGATCTGGTCGGCGTTGCGCACGGTGGACAGCCGGTGTGCGATGACGAACACCGTCCGTCCTTCCATCAGGGCGTCCATGCCCCGCTGGACGATCTGTTCTGTCGGGTATCGATGCTGGACGTGGCTTCATCCAGAATCATCACCGGCGGATCGGCCACCGCAGCCCTTGCAATGGCCAGCAGCTGGCACTGGCCCCTGGCTCAGGCTGGTCCCGGCGCCCCTCAGCACCGTGGCGTACCCCTGGGGCAGGTGGCGGATGAAGTCGTCGGCACCGGCCAATCTGGCCGCAGCCACGCACTCGTCGTCGGTGGCCTCCAGCCGCCCGTACCGGATGTTTTCCAGCACGCTGGCCGTAAACAGCACCGTATCCTGCAGCACCATACCCAGGGATTTCCGCAGGGACGGTTTCCGGATCTGCTCCAGGGGGATGCCGTCGTAGGTGATGGTCCCCGCTGCAATGTCGTAGAACCGATTCAGCAGGTTGGTGATGGTGGTCTTGCCGGCGCCGGTAGGCCCCCACCAGAGCAATCTTCTGTCCGGGCAGGGCATCGATGGTGATGTCATGGAGGATGGTCTTGCCGGGTTCATACCCGAAATCCACATGGGCAAAGTGTACTTCGCCGGTCAGGGGCCGCAGCTCCGGCCGGCCCTCTTTTTTCGGGATGGCCCAGGCCCACTGGCGCAGCCCCCTTTCCCTCTTTCCGGGGCAGGGGCTGCAGCTCCACCGTGCCTCCATCCTGCTCCGGCGGTTCGTCCAGAAGGGCAAAGATCCGCTGGGCTCCGGCCATGCCCAGGACGATGGCGTTGATCTGTGGGGAGATCATCTGGATGTTGGTGGCGAACTGGCGGCTCATGCCCAGGAAGGGAATCATCACGGACAGGCTGAAGGGCAGTCCGGACAGGGACAGGTTGGGCACCTGATGCTCCAGGAAGAAGCCCCCGGCACAGGCCACAACGATGTAAATCAGATAGCTTACGTTGTTCAGGATGGGCATCAGGGTGTTGGAATACTGGTTGGCCTTGCAGGATGCCTCATACAGTTCCTGGTTCACCCGGTCAAAATCCTCCCGGGAGCGCTCCTCGTGGTTGAACACCTTGATGACCTTGCCCCCCGTTGATGCTTTCTTCCATAAAGCCCTCACAGGCCGCCAGGGTATGCTGCTGCTTCATGAAATAGGTGGCGCTGCGGCCCCCCCCACCTTCCGGGTGATCACAATGGACCAGAGAGAGCCGCCTGCCACCACCAGGCTCATCCACACACTGTAATACAGCATAATGGCCATCAGGACGGTGAGCGTCACCGCCGTGACGCACAGCTGGGGGAATGATTGAGAGATCATCTGCCGCAGGGCATCCACATCGTTGGTGAAACAGCTCATCACATCCCCCCGCTGGTGCTGGTCGAAATACCGCAGGGGCAGGGTTTCCAGGTGGCGGAACAGTTTTTCCCGGAACCGGGCCAGGCTTCCCTGGTTCAGTACGGCCAGCAGCTGGTTGTACGTTACATTGGCTGCCAGAGAGACCATATACAGCAGAGCCAGGATCCGCACATAGCCAAAGATCTGGCCCTGCACGTCCGTCCACCCCAGGCCCAGGTCCCAGGCCTTCTGCAGGGTGGCCACCACCTTCTGCATGAACACGGCAGGCAGGGACAGAATGGTGGCGTTCACAAGGATCAAAACCAGGATGGCGGGCAGCATCCGGGGATAGAAGCTCCACAGGGTGCGAAAGAACCGCCAGGCCAGGGGAAAGCTCAATACCTGATTTTTTTCTGGTGTCAGGTGTGATTCTGGCCATGACCGGTCTCCTCCTTTCCTGCTGCTCCTGTCAGATTCTGGGACCGGGCCATTTCCTGGTAGATGGCATTGGTCGCCAGAAGTTCTCTGTGGGTGCCCAGGCCGTCCATATGCCCCTTGTCCAGCACCAGGATCCGGTCGGCGTTTTCCACCGAACTGAGCCGCTGGGCAATGATGAAGGTGGTGGTGCCGGGCAGGGCGGTGCGCAGGGCTTCCCAGATCTTCCGGTCTGTTTTCGTGTCCACGGCGGAAGTACTGTCGTCCAGGATCAGGATCTTCGGCCGTTTCAGCAGGGCCCGGGCGATGCACAGGCGCTGTTTCTGGCCTCCGGAAAAGTTGGTGCCCCCTGCTCCACCCAGGTGTCATAGCCCGCAGGCAGCCGCTTGATGAATTCGTCCGCACAGGCCCACCGGCTGGCTTCTTCGATTTCCTCCCGGGTGGCCTGGGGATTGCCCCAGCGCAGATTGTCCGCCAGGGTACCGGAAAACAGCACATTTTTTTCTGCAGGACCATGGCCACGTTTTCCCGCAAAGATTCCAGCCCGTAGCGGCGCACATCCACGCCGCCCACTTTCACGCTGCCGCCTGTTGCGTCGTACAGTCGGGGGATCAGCTGCACCAGGGAAGATTTGCCGCTGCCGGTCCCTCCCACGATGCCGAGGGTCTCCCCGCTCTTGACCTTCAGCTGGATATCCTGCAGCACCGGTTCCCCCCTGTGCTGCCTTCATAGAGAAAATTCCACATGGTCGAATTCCACGGATCCGTCAGGGACCCTTTCCACCGGGTTCTCCGGAGAAGTGAGGGTGCTCTGTTCCTCCAGCACTTCCATGACCCGTTTGACGCTTTCCTCGGTAAAGGTCAGCATGACCATGATCATGGACAGCATCATGAGTGAACCCAGGATCTGAAAGCTGTAGGTGAGCAGGGTGGAAAACTGCCCGATATCCAGGGCCCGTCCCCGTGTTGTCAGGATCAGCCGGGACCCCTGGGTGAGCAGGAACACCATGACTCCATAGATGCAGATCTGCATCAACGGATTGTTCAGGGCCACATACCGTTCGCCTTTGGTGAAGAGCTGCTGCACCTTTTGGCAGTTTCATCGAATTTGGAGATTTCTTTTTCTTCCCGCACAAAGGACTTCACCACCCGGATGCCCTTTGATGTTCTCTTCCACTTTATAGTTCAGGGCATCGTATGGGGGAACCCCACCCGGAACTGGGCCACGGACACCACGGCGATCCTGTACAGTCCCACCCCCAGGATGGGGATCACCACCAGAAAGCACAGGGCCATGCTGCCTCCCATGTACCAGGCCATAAAAAAAGAGGCCAGCAGGTTGAAGGGGGCCCTGAAGGCCGTGCGGACCAGCATCATGAAGGCCATCTGGATGTTCTGGATATCGGTGGTGAGCCGGGTCACCAGGGAGGCGGAAGAAAACCGGTCTAGGTTGGTGAAGGAAAAGCGCTGGATCTGGTAGAACACGTCCTGGCGCAGGTTCCGGGCAAAGCCGCAGGATGACTTAGCACAGGCTAACCCTGCAATATAGCCGAAGAACAGAGCGGCCAGGGCCATCAGCAGCAGGATCCAGCCGTAATGGAGGATCCTGTCCAGCCCGCAGCCCGCCTTCATTTCATTCACCAGCAGGGCGATTTCATAAGGAATCAGGGCTTCGAACACCACTTCCCCCATGACGGTAATGGGGGTCAAAATGGCAGCCCCTGAATTCCCGCAGCACCTTCAGGAGCCGCAGCCAGGATGTGCCCTGGCGCAGACCCACGGCCAGGAGGGAGGGCCGCTTCATGCTTCCCCTTTCTCCCTTCGGGAGATCTGTGACTGGCCATGAGCCGCCGGGCCGTGGCCTTCAGCCGGGCATAGGCCTCTTCCAGATCCTCCGTATCCAGTACGCTCTTTTCAAAGGGACAGATGCCGTCTTTCTGCCGGTTTTGGATCATGTCGATGTCGCATTGGGCCGTTACCGGGATGTGGTGCCTTTCCAGGAAGGCCCGGCCGTTTTGGCTGAGCATGTACGTGTGGATTTCCTTCACCCCGCCCAGCGTCAGCAGCATGGCCGCCGCCTTGCCGATGATCTTGTCCACCACCAGTGCATCCCGGAGCAGCTCCGGCTGCTTGTCCAGCAGCTTCAGCAGAGGCATGACGCCCCGGCTGCGGTCGGTGAAGATGACATTGTGATTTTAATAAGGGCAATGGATTGCCCGTGATGGAGGATCTGCTCCATCTGTTCCCGAATAAGAGTTTCCATAGAATCATTTCCTTTCTGTATGGCAGCAGGCACCGGCCGACAAGGATCCGTTGCCGGTGCAGCCGGACGTTCCAAGCCCAACCGGCGCAGGATCACAGGCAAAAGCACCAGCTGCAGCACCGTGCCGGGGATGCCCTGGACCAGGAAGAACAGCAGGGAAAGCCCGATGGCCTTCCCCTGCCAGGCAATGAAACAGGCCATGAGCAGAGCGTGGACCACCCGGCCCAGCACCATGGTTCCCAGAAGGGAGCTGTACAGGCCTTTGCCCCGCTGCCACAGGGCTCCGGTGGCAAGCCCATAGACTCCCAGTTCGCCCACCATAGCGGGCAGCATGGGAAAAGCCGGGGGCATGCCCGTGAGCAGGCTGGACAGGATGGGGGTCACCACACCCACCAGCAGGCCGCCCTGGGGACCCAGAAGAAAGCCCGAAAGCAGCACCGTAAAGTGCATGGGCAAAAGGATGTTCGGCCATGCCGAAACCGTGCCCCGTCACAAAGGGGATCAGAATCCCCAAAGCCACCAGGAGGCCCGCCTGAGGCAGAAAAGACTGTCGTTGTTCAACCATTGTCAATGTTACCTGTCCTTACAATGAACTATATCTATAGGATAGCAGAATGTTTTTGAAATGTCTGTGAAAGGAGAACAATCCTAATTGCTGCTGGCCAGGGCCAGGCCGTAGACCCTTTTCACCCCGCCCTGTTTCAGCACTTTGGCGGCCTCCTCCAGGGTGGCGCCGGTAGTACAGATGTCATCGCAAAGGAGCACCATGTCCGGCATCGAAGCTTCAGGCGCCAGGGCAAAGCAGCCCCTGATATTCTCTTTGCGTTCTGCCGGTGACAGATTGAACTGGGGCCGGCTGGACCGCACCCGTCGCAGCAACGGGGCCCACCGGTACCCATTCTTCAGTGTCCAGGGCCGGAAGATTTCTTCGGGCACATCGTAACCACGCTGTTTCCGCCGGACCGGATCCGTGGGAATGGCCATCACACAAAGGTCCACTTCTTCCGGCAGCTGCCAGGCAAAGCGTCCCTCCCGGGCCACGCCCTCCTGCCACTCCCGGGCCAACCGAGGCAGCAGGTCCTCCTTCTTTTTTCAAACTTAGCCTTGTGCAGAGCCTCCTGGATGGCCCCGGCATAGTCAAACAGAAAAAACAGCCCGTCCAGATGGGGGCACCCCCAGGCTGTCCGAGTGAAAGGGCCGGGGATGGTACACTCCCTCCCGGCACCGGTCGCACAGAGCCAGAGGGCCGGGAACCGTTTCCCGCAGCCCGGGCAGTTGTGGGGGTAGAACAGGTCGGAGAGAAGGGAAAACAAGGTCGATAACATGGTTTCCTCCAGTGGATAGTGGTTAGTGATAATGCTGCGTAGGGAACGACCCATAAGGGGCGTCCGTTCTCCACGGGACTAGGAGGCTCCTTCTCGTCGCCTCCGTCGCCAGGTCGCCCAGAGGGCTTATCCTCTTTTCAGTCTTTCTGCCAGCAGGCTGTACCGCTTCCGGGTCTTGTCGTTTTCCACGGCTGTTCGCATGGCCCGCTTGCTGCCAGCCAGGTGCACCTGCTTCTTGGCCCGGGTGATGGCCGTATAGAACAGATTCCGCTGGAGCATGATGTACTGGCTGGGCACCAGGGGCATGATCACCGTGGCATACTCGCTGCCCTGGGATTTGTGTACGCTCATGGCGTAGGCCAGACGCAGGTCCGCCACTTCGGCCCCTTCGTAGGTCACGCTTTCTCCCTCCGGACGGTCGGGGAAGTCCACGGTCACAAAGGCACCCTGGATATGGATCACCTTGCCGATGTCCCCGTTGAACACGTTCTTTTCATAATTGTTGCGGATCTGCATCACCTTGTCCCCTTCCCGCAGGGGTCAGGAAGCTGTTCCGGAATTCCGCCTTGTCTTCGGCAGGGGGGATTCATACGGGCCTGGAGCAGCGTGTTCAGGTTCTCCACCCCGCACAAATTCCTGTGCATGGGAGTCAATACCTGGACGCTTTCCAGAGGGGCCCGGGCAGAAAGCTGCTGGTACAGATCCACCACATAGTGCATGGTCTCCTCTTCCGAACTGCATTCCTTTGAAGGTAAAATCCTTCTCCCCCTCCCATTGGGGCATCAGGCCCTGGTTGATCCGGTGGGCATTGCGCACAATGGGACTCTGCTCCGCCTGGCGGAACACGTTTTCCAGCCGGACCACGGGCATGGTGTCGCTGCGGATGATATCCTGCAACACGGAACCCGGGCCCACGCTGGGCAGCTGGTCCACGTCCCCCACCAGGATCAGCCGGCAGCCCAGGGGCAGAGCCTTCAATAAATTGTACATGAGCACAATGTCCAGCATGGAGGCTTCGTCCACGATCACTGCGTCCGCTTCCAGAGGGTTGTCCTCGTTGCGCCCCCAGATGGCATCCCCTCGTCCCCGCTGGGGGTATATTCCAGCAGCCGGTGTACGGTCTGGGCCGGTTTGAGCCGGCACTTTCCGCCAGCCGTTTGGCCGCCCGTCCTGTGGGCGCTGCCAGCAGGATCTTACAGCCCGCCTGTTCCATCACCGAAAGGATGCCCTTCACCACGGTAGTCTTCCCGGTACCGGGACCACCGGTGAGCACGAATACCCCCGTGATCCACAGAGGCCTTCACCGCTTCCGCCTGTTCCGGTGCCAGCTGGATGTTCTCGTCCTGTTCCCATTCCCGGATGATCTTCTGGTAGTCCACCTTCCACAGCTGGTTCACATTGTCCCGCAGCGCCAGCAGCCGGTGCGCCACCCCTTTCTCCGCCCGGTACAGGAAATCTGGGTACACGCACAGATGGTCCCCACATCCTCCGTCCGCAGCAGATTGTCCTTCAGCAACTGCCGGAACACCTGGCCCACCTCCAGGGGATCCACCTGCAGTACCCTGGCCGCCATGGTCACCAGCCACTGGTCAGGCACACAGGTATGGCCCTGGCTGGCCCCCCCTGGAGCAGGGGTAAAGTGGATGCCCGCCCGGATCCGGTCCTCCGAAAGCTCATCGAATCCCAGGCTGCGGGCCAGGGAGTCCGCCGTCCGAAAGCCGATGCCCTCCACATCCTCCGCCAGGCAATAGGGATTGTTGCTGATCCGGGTCACTGCCGTATTGCCATACAGTGCCTGGATGCGGGGCGCATAATTGCCGCTGATGCCATGGCTTTCCAGGAAGAACACCAGTTCCGGGTATCCGCAGTTCGCCGTAGGAAGCCACGATGGCCTCGGCCTTTTTCTTGCCGATGCCGTGGACTTCCTGCAGCCGTTCCGGAGTCTTTTCCAACACGTCCAGGGTCCTGTCCCCGAAGGTGTCCACAATGCGCTGGGCCATGGCCGGCCCAACGCCCTTCAGCACACCGCTTCCCAGCATCCGCACCAGCCCTTCTTCCCCCTTGGGCTGGATGGCCTCCCAGCTGCCGGCCTGGAACTGGCGTCCGAACCGGGATGCTCGCCCCACTGACCCACGAGCCGTACCTGTTCCCCTGCAAAAAGGAGCCTGCCCCTTTGTAGACCACCGAAAAGGCACCGGTTTCCGGATTTTCTCCCCGGAACACACAGAAGGTTCCGGAAGATGCCTGGAACACGATATTTTTTACGGTGATTTCTATGGATACTGCCTCGGTCATGGGCCTTTCTCCCTTCTGAACAAATGTTCCTTTTATTATAGCATAAATTTTCATTTTTTTGACAGTTTGCGTGGGATTACGGTATAATAGGGAAGCTGAATTCGTGAAAAAATGCCATAAGTATAAGGAAGTGAGACGCGCGTGATTGGAAAAGGTACACAGGCAGCTTTGGATATGTACCGCTGTGCAGAAGAAGTTGTTTTCGACAAAGACAAGATCCATGAAATCCTGGAAACTGCAGCGGACCGGTTTGCGATGAAGGAACTGTCCCTGTACGCTACGGAAAATGAGGAAGGCGACGACTTCTGCTTCGTCATGCTCTGCACCAACGGGCACATCTTTCTCCATGTGTTCCCCACCTACGGATATGTGGAAGCGGACATCTTCACCCTGGAAAGTGCCGCCAACCCGGAACAGGTGGCTGTATTCCTGCGCCAGGAATTCGCTCCGGACCAGGCCAAGATCACCACGCTGAAGCGGGGGATTACGGTTCCATCAAAGACATGAAGCCCCGGCGGCAGAAACTGGTAAAACCCATGCGCCGGGCCAAAAATGCCGGTGCCAAACTGAAGAAATTCATGCAGTGGAAGCAAAACGTATGAACTACAGCAAGAGGCGCTGATCCAGTGCCTCTTATTTTTATAAAGGAAGAGAACACCATGTACTACATTTGCTGGGATATTGACGGGACCCTGCTCCTGACCAACTACGCCGGGGTTGCCGCCATGAAAGAGACCATCCAGGACCAGTACGGCCTGGACCATTTTGAATTTACCTACGGCATGGCCGGTCGTACCGATACCTACATTGCCCGGAAGGCCATCGAAGGCATCCAGGGCCACTGCACCCCGGACGAAGTGACAGCCATGCTCTCTGCCTACGGCAAAAAGCTGCCGGCCTCCCTTGTGGAAAAGCACGGCCACCTGCTGCCCCACGTGAAGGAGACCCTGGCTTATTTCGATCAGGCCCCCGACTGCACCTCCGTCCTGCTCACCGGCAACTGTGAACCGGCGGCCCATGCCAAGCTGTCCTACTTCGGCATCGATCAGTATTTCGATTACGATCTCAGTGCCTTCGGCGAGATCAGCGAGCTGCGGGACGACCTGAGCCGGGCCCTGCTGCAGAAGTTGCAGAAAAAGGACCCTGGAGTAACCCCGGACCAGCTGCTGGTCATCGGAGACACCCCCCACGACATCACCTGCGCCCAGGCTGTGGGCGTACGGAGCCTGATCGTACAGAAGGGGTCCAGCTATGCCCGGGACCGGCTGGAAGCCTTCCATCCCTGGAAAATCATCCCGGAACTGCTTACGGCCCGGCCGGAAGCACTGCGGGCCATTGTGGAAGAGGTGTGATGCCATGAAGATCAAGAAGCTCCTGGCAGGGCTGCTGCTGTCCTTTTGCTGCATGTCCCCTGCCCTGGCCTATCAGCAGGCCGATGTGGACCGGCTGCTGGCCACCCGTTCCTGTCCCGGGGGCAATCTGCGTGGTGCCTTCCTGCAGAATGCCGATCTGACCGGTGCCGATCTGCAGGGGGCCGATTTGAGTTATGCCAATCTGACCAATGCCATTCTGGAAAATGCAGACCTGCAAAAGGTGGATTTCCAGAAAGCCAACCTGCGGAATGCCTACATGGCCAACGCCAACCTGGAAGGCGCCAACCTGAGCAACGCCAACTTTTCCCACACAGTGCTGAACCACGCTTCCATGGTAGGGCTCACCGCCTACCGGACCAACTTTTCCCCATGCGCTGCTGACCTTTGCCAACCTGTATACGGCGGATCTGCGGGAAAGCAATTTCGACTTTGCCAACGGAGCCATGGCCAACTTTTTCTCGGCCAACCTGGCCCGGAGCTGGTTTTTCAGCACCCAGCTGCGGGGCGCCAACTTTACGTCGGCCAACCTGTACAATGCACGGCTGCGGAAGGCCGGACTCACGGAAGCCAATTTCAGGAACGCCAATCTGATGAGCGCCACCCTGCGGGGCAGCAACCTGAGCAAGGCCGTCCTCACCAATACCAACCTGGACGACGCGGACCTGTCCAACGCCAACATGGAAGGGACCGTGTTCACCAGTTCCGATTTGGCGTTGGCCTATCGGAAATAAAAAATAAGACTGTCGGAAAATCGGCAGTCTTATTTTTTTATCCCAGCACCAGCTTTTGTATTTCCGCCGGCTGGTCCACCAGGGCCGTGGGCTTCAGGGCCTGCAGTTCCCCCCGGTCCCGAAATCCCCAGGTCACCAGGAAGCAGTCCATACCCACGTTGTCCGCCGTGGCCTTGTCCACTTCCGAATCCCCCACGTATACGGTCTGTCTCCTGTCCACACCCAGTTCCCGCAAGGCCTGCAGCACCGTATCCGGAGCCGGTTTCCGCCGTACCTGGGCACTTTCACCGATGGCCACCTTCATGGTTTCGGGAAAATACCGGTCCCGCAGTTCCTGTACCGCCGGATGGGCCTTGTTGGAAACAATGGCCGTCTTGATGCCCGCCGCCTTGAGCTGCGCCAGCAGTTCTGGGATCCCCCATAGGGATGAGTGGCCTCGTTGCAGTGCGTCAGATAATACTGGCGGAAAGCCTGGAACAGGCTCCTGAACTGGTTTTCCTCCACATCTTTGGGCAGGGACAGCTTCAGCAGCCGCTGCAGCCCGTTCCCCAGATCCCGCCGCACCTGCAGCCGGGTCCGGGTAGGATAGCCCCTGCTCCTGCACGCCACGTTCACCGCATTCCACAAATCTGTCAGGGTATCCAGCAACGTCCCATCCAGATCGAATACAACTGCCTGATATTTTGTCATTGGCTTCCCCTCATTTCTGATTGTCTCTTTACCTATAAGATGATACCACAACCTGTCAAACTATGGTACAATAAAGGGAATCAAACAAAAGGAGAGTGCGTCCATGAAACTCGTACGTTCGTTATTACTGACCGGCCTCATGGTGCTGACTGCTGCCCTGACCGCCTTTGCTTCCCCGGAAGCTCCCACGGACCAGGAAGTGATCCAGGCCTTCCAGCAGGCCAACACCGTTTATGAATGGTTCGAACATCACCCTCTGCGCACCGACGGCAAGGGAGAACGGGACACCGGTTATATGATTTACTACACGGTGGCTGATAAGGCCTACCCCAATATGATGGCATTGAAGGCAAAAGTGAACGAACATTTCACCGAAGCCCTGGCCAGCTTCATCATCAGCGACAGCCGCATGTACCGTGAGTTCGACGGCAAGCTGTATGTGGCCCCAGCGCCAGGGGCCACAGATCCCCACAAGGGACCAGCACCATCAACATCGTCCGGGTGTCCCCCACCAAAATCAACCTGGAGGTCAGCACCCCCATCATGGAAGATCCGGCCCATATGTCTTTCTTTCCATTGGGAAGAGGGTTCCATAAAAAGAATTTGAAAAATTGGGATCCAGCCTCCTCCTTTACGTGGAATTCACTTCTACAGCTTCTCGTTGCCCCTACTGTCATCATAAAATTCTCCATATTAAGGACTATCGGGACCAAAAAAGTCCTCTTAGGGCACTGGAACACCCATCCTGTTTCTGCTATTGTTCATAAAAAGAAGATTTTTTTGCCCTTGCTGCCATAAGACATTTTATGAAAAAATTCCTGGCGTCGAGCATTACCAGCGGCGTTCTAACGATGTAAAGAACAGCATCATCCAAGCCTGTTCTGAACTGGCGAGCTTTAAAGCCACAGAAGCCATGGTGTCTCTGTTTCCACCGTAATCCGGTATTTTGATGGACTTACTTTTTAAACGGCCTCCATCTGCCTGAAGTTCTTTCTTTAGACGAATTTCGTGGGGAACGCTCATGGGCAAAGATACCAGGTCGCTGTGAATGACCCTTTCGATATTTTGCCAAAGAGGACAGCGCTGGAATTGATTCGTTATTTTAGCCAATTTTCAAGAGCAGAGCGATTGAAAGTAAATTTTTCGTCGTAATGGACCTTTCGTCACTTTTCCGCAAGGTCATCAGAGCGATGTTTCCTGGTGCAACAATTATTGGTGACCGATTCCACATACAGAGACTGGTCATTTGGGCGCTTGAAAGGATGTTACCCAGGTCGCTGTGAATGACGGTAACGTCCATATAATGGTGTAAAAGATAATTTCATAAAAAATGAGCCATATGCTCATCCTTTAGGTATAATGTAAATCGACCAAAACCCACATAATACCGAGGGAGGAAAAGCAAATGGCTCAACTCAATATTACACTGGATCAGGAAGAAATACTAGCTCTTCTTTCAAAAAATCATGATGGAGCTTTCCGAAAGCTGCTCAAGCATGCCTGAACAGGGTCCTTTTGGCAGAGTCTGCCGAACAGCTTGGCGTCCAGCCCTATGAACGCTCTGAAGAGCGTAAAGACAGTCGCAATGGGACTCGTGAGCGTTCCTCTTACTTTGCGTATCGGCACAATTGTTCTTACTGTTCCTCGTCATAGGAACACTCCGTTTAAAACCATGATCTTCGAGAACTATTCTCGCAGCGAGGCAGCTCTTATTGCCGGCATGGCTGAGATGGTCGTCAACGGTGTTTCCATTTTATGTGACGGTTCTTGGACCTCCAGCCGCATCAAACAGAGAGCTCGAAGCTGGCGTTCAATTTTAAATTCATTGACCCATCTGAATGAAATCAATGACGGATTGTTGATTCCACACGAATTGCCAATTCCTGATATGAGATTTCATTTTGTTAAGTAAGACTCTACCACAGAAAGTTTTTTCTTTGAAAGAGTATATGATTTTTTGAGAGCGAGATTCTCTTCAGACCATTATCTCCAAATGCCTTTGTTGAAGCAGCAGCCCACTTTAGCAGCTGGCTGCTACTTGCCAGTCCCATATTTACGTGAAATAGAAATACACCCTTTGTCACTGTTCAAGTATTCCAGTACTATTTTTTTTCTTAAATTCATAGCTGTGTTTTGCCATAAAAAAACTCAACCCTAATTTTTTTTGGTCCCCAATTGTTAGATTTTTTCACAGGCAGCCAGGTTCGGGAAAATCAGTACGTTGGCATGGCCGGCCACTTTGGAGCCAGGAGCCTTGCGTTCGCCCACTTCAGGAACCAGGGCAGCATCAGCCTGCAGTTCGCCGTCGAATTCGAAATCCACATTGCGGGACTTCAGGATTTCAACAGCTTCCTTCACTTTGTCGACTTCTTCACCGGAGCCGGAGCCTTTGGTGAGTAGCACAGCAGAGCCACTTTCGGTTCTTTGATATCCAGGGTAGTTGCGGGCACGGTCAGCGCAGCTTACTGCGATATCAGCCAGCTGTTCAGCCGTCGGTTCGATGATAACGCCGCAGTCACCGAAGACCAGTTTGCCGTTGTCCCAAGTTCTTCTTGTCGCTCAGGATGATGAACCCGCTGCATACGGTCTTGTTGCCGGGTTTTACGCCCACAACCTGCAGACCTGCTTTGATGGTATCAGCAGAAGTCCGGGTAGAACCTGAAACCACACCGTCAGCATCGCCCATGGCCAGCAGGCCGGCGCCAAGAACGTGGTATCGTTCAGCATGATTTCCCGTGCTTTTTCCACGGTCATGCCCTTTTTCTTTCTCCGTTCTGCAAAGTAAGCGCACAGTTCGTCCATTTTTTCATAGGTTGCAGGGTTGACGATTTCTACACCGTCAAAGCTGATGCCCAGACGATCTGCATCCTTTTGCAGTTTAGCAGGATCCCCTACCAGCACGATTTTAGCAAAACCTTCTTTGGTAACGATAGCAGCAGCTTTCAAAGCTCTGTCACTGTCGTTTTCCGGCAGCACAATTCTCTTTGTGCAGGTTTAACACGAGCCTTCAGTTCGTCCATAAATGCCATTTTAATATCACTCCTACCCAAATAGTAAAGGTTGGTGCACGGCACCCCTTTTCATAGTTTCTATTATAGCACGTTTTTCGGCCGTTCCATATACGAACTTTTCCCAATTTAAAAAGGTAATATTCTGATAAGTACTCCTTTCCAAAGAGACCTGCGTATTGAAAAACCGGAGGTTTTTCTATAAACTGAAACGAAGTCAGAATCGCTGCCCGGCAGCAGAATTGGAGTGATACCATGAATCGGGATTATCTTGTAACCGACCCGCCTATGAAGGCCCTGTTCCTGTTTTCCCTGCCCATGATCCTGGGCAATTTCTTCCAGCAATTGTACAATGGCCACCGTAGATTCGGCCATTGTAGGCCGTTATGTGGGCGAAACAGCCCTGGCCGCCGTGGGGGCCTCCTATGCCCTCACCACGGTTTTCATCAGCATTGCCATCGGAGGTGGCGTAGGGGCTTCGGTGATCGTCAGCCGGTATTTCTGGTGCCCACGATTACGGCCATATGAAACAGGCCCTCTACGGCCTTCCTGACCTTCATCCTCACGGCCTCCTTCAACGCCCTTGGGAAGATCCGGTATCCCCTGTATTTCCCTGATCTTTCTCCTCCCTTTGAACGTGTGTTCCTGACATCTACATGGTGCGGAACCTGGCGTGGCCGGGGCCGCCTGGGCCACCTGATCAGCCAGGGGCTTTCGGCGGTGCTGTCCTATGGCGTGTTCATGCATCTGATCCATGAGCTGGGCAGCGCCCCCGGGTATTTCAGCCAGACCCAGCTGGGCAAAATGACAGCCATTGCCCTGCCTTCCATTCTGCAGCAGTCCATTGTGTCCATCGGCATGATGCTGGTGCAGGGGTGGTGAACAGCTTCGGGGCCGCGGCCCTGGCCGGCTATTCCTCCGCCCGCGGATCCAGTACGTATGCACCGTGCCCATGAACGCCATCGGCAATGCCATGAGTCCCTACACAGGCCAGAACCTGGGCGCCCAAAAAGTGGACCGGGTCCTTGCCGGTTACCATGCCTCCAACAAACTGGTGGTGCTGTATGCGGTGATCATCCTGGTGGTGCTGGAAACCTGCAACGAGCCCATCATCCGGTTCTTCCTGGGTGACAGGGCTTCGGCCGTGGCCCTGGAAACCGGTACCTCGTTCCTGAAATTCGTGGGCTTCTTCATCAGCATCATCGGCTTCAAGATGGCCGTGGACGGCGTGCTGCGGGGGTGCCGGGGATATGAAGCTGTTCACCATCGCCAATCTGACCAACCTGGGCCTGCGGATCCTGATTTCCCTCACCCTGGCCCCCTCTACGGCATCCAGATGGTCTGGATGGCCGAACCGGTGGGCTGGAGTGCCAACTGGCTGATCAGCCATTACGAGTACCCGCTCGATGCGGTGGATCCACAAGGTGAAGATCGGATAAGAAAATATCCTTCAAAGACCCCATCCTCCAGTCCCAGGGCTGGTGGATGGGGTCTTTTGATTCTTTGGAAAAGCAGATGGGGCGTACGAACATCCCCCTACCCGCCAAGGCGGGTCCTTTCCCTTTCAGGGGACACAATTGGAAAGCAGATAGGGCGGTCCCTTTCCCCCTTTTCCACAGGACTAGGAGACTCCTGTTCGTCGTCTCCGTCGCGGGGGACACAATTGGAAAAGTGTTGTCCATCACCGGCTCAGGATCCCAAACAGCTGCAGATACTCTGCTTCCACCTCCTGGAAGGGCCGCACCCTGTAGTCCACTTTCCGCAGCAGCGTCCCCTCCATCTCTCTGTTCTCCGGATGGTCCATCAGGTGGTGCAGGTCGCTGTACATCAGCGCCCGGTCGATCTGCCGGATGGCCTTTTCGTCCTGAGCCGGCAGGGGCCCACCCAAAAACTTCCGGAAAATGGCTGTGAGCAGCCGATCTTCCAGTTCCCGGTACCGGGGCATGGCCGCTTTATAGGGATGGGGTACATCGGACAGGTAGCATTCCGCAGCGTCGTGGAGCAGGGCTCCCAGAGCCACCCTGTTGCCGCAGCCCCGGGCCAGGGCTTCCCGGGCCGCGGCGATACAGTGCTGGCCCACGGAATAAAACGTCCGGCAGTGCCCGTTGCCCCGGCACAAAAGACTCAGGGCATGGGCAATGTCTTCGATGCGGATGGTCTCCGGCCGCGGATCCAGCGGGTCGAACTCCAGGCCGGTGAACGTGGTGATGGTTCCCCGCCCGTCTTGTCCCCCTGCCTGTTATCAATCATGGATTTCTCCCAGGAACCGTTCCCGGGCCTGGACCACCTGCCGGATATGCTCGGCCACCGTGGTGCAGCAGCCGCCAACGGCCACGGCTCCGGCCTCCATGTATTCCAGGGCATAGTCTCCGAATTTCCGGGTCCGTGCCCACCCCATGCCAGGTCTTGGTCACCGGATCGTATTCTTCCCCGCTGTTGGGATACACGAAAACAGGCCGGTCGGAAGCCGCCTTCAGTTCCCCGATCAGGCTCCCGATGTATTCCGGTTTGGTGCAGTTGACCCCAGGGCCTCCACTTCCGGGAACTGGCGCACCACTTCCGCCGCCTCCCGCAGGGGCGTCCCCTTCACAGTTGTGGAGCCCATCCCGGCAGGAAAAGCTGATCCAGAACGTGGCCCCCCAGTTCCCGGGCGATCCGGGCTTCCACCAGTGCTTCCTGGACCCCGGGCTGGGTCTCGAACAGCAGCACATCCGCACCGGCTTCCCACAGCAGCTGGGCCCTCCGCTTATGGAAATCATACAATTCCCGGTCGCTGAGACCGTAATGGCCCCGGTACTCCGAGCCATCCGCCAGATAGGCGCCGTAGGGCCCCACTCCGGCCAGGCACAGGGGCCAGGCCCGTCCGGCAGCCTTTCCTTCCTGGTCCCACCATTCTTGGCGGGCTTCCTGGAAAAGGGTCACCGACCGGGTGATCAGGTCTTCCGCAGCCTGCCGGCTGAACCCATTGGCCATAAGGCCTGGGATGGAAGCCTGATAGCTACAGGTGATCCCCGCATCGGCCCCGGCCCGGAAATACTCCAGATGGACCTGTTTCACCAGTTCCGGCCGGTCGGCCAGCACCCGGGCGGTCCACAGGCTGTTGTTCAGATCCGCCCCCAGGTTTTCCAGCGCCGTGCCCATGGAACCATCGATGACCAGGATCCGGTTCTGCTCCAGAATGTTTTTCAATGTCTGTCTCATGCTTTCCTCCTCATGCTATGTACAGGTTCTTTTCTTCTCAAACTTCTTCCATTTTTCCGTAGGTGACTGCCGGGGGATTCTCTCCCCGTTCTTTTGCCGGCAGGTACCGGAACCAGAAATCGTTGAACAGACGGAAAATCTCTTTCTGCTGGGTAACGATGAACAGGATGATGATCATGACATAAATGGCCGACAGGATGTCCGTCATGGCCCACAGGGCATCGGCCCTGGCATGGTACAGCACCACACAGGGGATCATGTAATAGAGCATATAGATCCGGGTGCCGATCCGGTTCCAGTGGGTATCCCCCAGTGCGTAGTTGACCGACTTCTCACAGCTGTAGTACATGCCGATGATGGTAGTCCAGGCAAAGACCGTGATGGCCAGGGCCAGGAACCCGGCCCCCAGATCTCGAAAAAGTACGGAAGGCGGCGGTGGTGAGCCGGGCACTGTCCAGGCCCGGAAAATCCGTGTAAGCGTGGGTCAGGATCAGGGACAGCGCCGTAACGGAACACACCACGATGGTATCCAGGGAACACTTCCCCCAGCCCCAGGATGCCTGGCGCACCGGATGGTCCGTCCGGGCCGAAGCATGGGCGATGATCCCGTAACCGGTACCTGCATCGTTGGAATACAATCCCCGGGCAATCCCGTAGCGCATGGCGTCCTTCATCGTGGCCCCGGCAAACCCACCGGCAGCCGCCACCGGGCTGAACGCACTGCGGAAAATCAGGGCCAGGGCCCCGGGCACTTCCTGCCAGTGCTGGAGCAGGATAGCCAGCCCTCCCAGGATGTACAGCAGGGCCATGAAGGGCACCACCCGTTCCATGACCCTGAAATCCTCTGGAGCCCCCGAAAATGGTGGCGAAACAGGTAATGCCCAGGAAGGCCGCCGCATAGATCGGAGGGATCCCGAAGGCTTCCTTCAGGGCCCCCACCACGGATTCCGTCTGGACACTGCAGGTCCAGGGACCCAGGAGGAAACAGGCCACCGAAAGCAGCAGGGCTCCCCGTTTCCAGCCCAGGGCATTTTCATCACAAAGGACCGGTCACACATGTATTCGTCCATGGACCGGGAATACTTTACCCGGAACCGCTGGCCCAGGATGATTTCACAGGCCTTGGTGGACATGCCCAGACAGCCGGACACCCACATCCAGAATACCGCCCGGGTCCTCCGGACACAATGGCCGTGGCCACCCGCCGATATTCCCCACTCCGATGGTATTGGCCATGGCAGTACAGGCAGCGGCAAACCCGGAAACCGTCCCGTGGCCTTCTCCTTTCTGGAACATCTTCCCAAAGGTGTTCCAGAAATGAAACCCCCAGTGGCGAAAATTGTAATAAAAGTGGAACCGGAAGCTGACATACAGCCCCATGCCCACCAGGACCACGGTCATGGGCGTTCCCCACAATGCGTCCCGCAGTCCCCTGCAAAAATTCCAGCAACACGTCCCTCATCTCCCTTTCCTCTTCTCACCACGCGTTTCCATCCAGCCCCAGCAGGGCCCGGTAGAACACATCGCCGCCCCGCTCCACATCTGCTGGCGGGGTGAATTCTTTGCCGCTGTGGCTGATACCCAGATGGCTGGGGATGAACAGCATCCCCACCGGGATCCGATGGGCAATGGAATCGGCGTCATGGCCAGGCCCCGCTGGGCATGACCTGCCAGGTGGCCCCGGCGGCATCTGCGGCCTGTTCAAAATTCTCCATCAGGCCTTTGTCGCAGATGGCACTGTCTTTGTGGATCAGCAACTGGATGGTGATGCGGGCATCGGAGATGGCTTCCGCCACCTTCCGGATATCACCGATCAGGGCGTCCGTATACCGGTTGTCAATGTTGCGCATCTCAAAGGTGCAGGTTACCCTGCCCGGCACCACGTTGGCCGCATTGGGCCAGCACTGGATCTTCCCGGCCGTGAACACGGTGTTGTGACCGATGGCCCGGCAGGCCCATCCCCGGCCACGATCAGCCTGGCCATGGCCACCATGGCCTTCCGGTCTTCCATGGGGGTGGTGCCTCCATGGTTGCTTTCCCCTTCCGCCGTTACCAGATACCGGACAATGTTGGAGATGCCGCTGACAATACCCAGCTGCAGTCCCTTCTTTTCCAGCTGCCCCTGCTCGATGTGGGTTTCCAGATAGCAGGCCGCATCGGAAAAAGTCCCGTTGACAGTCAGGATCTCGTCCACCGTATGGCCGAACCCGGCCAGGGTCTCCTTCAATAGCGGCTGGTCCGGATCCGTGAGCCCCGCCAGGGCCCGGCTGCCGAAAGTACCCCCAGAGGGCTGGCTTCCTCCCCGTTGAAAGCGTACACTTCCACCGTATGCGGAGCCGTTTTCCCTCTTCCTTCAGCCGCTGGACACAGGCAATGGCCGCCGCCACTCCATACGCCCCTGTCAAACAATCCCCGGAAGGGACCGTATCCAGATGGGACCCCATCAGAATATGCTTCCGTTCCGGTTCCGTCCCCGGGAGGACGGCCCGCAGATTCCCTGCCGCATCCCGGCTGGTGATAAGACCGGCCTGCTGGAGCAGTTGTTCTGCTGCCCCCAGTGCCTGGAAGAATTCGGGCTGTACAGCCGGCATGGGTATAGGACCCATCCGGGTTTTTGCCGAAATGACCGATATTCTCCAGTATATCCATGACTTTCCCCCATGGAAAAGCGCCTCCTTGCTGCCAGTATTTATTTTATTAAACCATAAAAGAGAAAAATGGAAAAGGGGTGTACCACACCTGAAGTGCAGTACACCCCCCTGCAGATTTCCATCCACCGGTATGAAGGAGGGATCCGGGACAATCACCGGTTTTCTCCCCTGACAGGGGCTGTAAGGGAAAGTTCCCACTTCCAATCACTCCCCCGCCGGGCAGGATGCCCCTGTTTCTTTCTGTCTGCTTCCCGCGGGCCTGTTTCTTCTCCAGGTCCCCCATCACCCACTGCCAGGCGAACCAGGCAAACAGGCCACCAGCCAGGCCATGGGATCACAGGCCGCGGAAATGGCATAGCTGTGGGTCCGCATCCCCACCAGAGCCGTCAGGCCCCGGGCCACCAGTTCGAACACCCCGCACAGGGTGGGAGCCAGGGCGTAACCCACCCCCTGCATGGCATTCCGGCAGATGAAAATCAGGCTCAGGGGCAGATAGAACCACATGGCGATGTCTCCGTAGGTCCGTGCCCAGGGCATAAGTTCCCGGATCTCCCCATCTCCCGAAAAAGAAGAATCCCATCAGGAAGGGCAGCAGGAAGTGAAGGACGGCCGCTGCCAGGATCGAATACAGGAGCATCATCTGAATGGCTTTTTCACTCCCTGCCGGATCCGTTCCAGGTCCCCTTTTCCGAAATTCTGTCCTGCATAGGTGGCCATAGTCTGGCCCATGGACAGGCAACCCTGGGTCAGCAGCATGGAGACCTTGGAAGCGGCGGTATAGGCAGCTGCCGCCGCAGATCCAAACAGGTTGATGGCGGACTGGGCAATCATGATCCCGAGGCAGTGATGGAAAACTGCAGGGCCATGGGCACCCCCATCCGCAGCTGTTCCCTTGTCTCATAGGCATACAGGCCCCAGTCTTTCTTCTCCGGTACCAGCACCGGTTTCTTTTTTCAAAATGTAGACGATGCACAGAAGCACGGAAAGCCCCTGGCTCACAACCGTGGCCAGGGCCGCCCCGGCCACGCCCATGCCGAACTGGATGATGCACAGAAGGTCCAGTCCCACATTGAGACAGGCAGAAAACACCAGGAAAAACAGAGGTGCCCGGCTGTTGCCCACGGAACGGAGGAAGACAGAGGCCATGTTGTGAACACGCTGGTGAAGAGCCCCTGGAAAATGATGGTAATGTAGGTCCGGGCATCTTCCAGGATATCCGCCGGGGGTGTTCAGCAGGTCCAGGAACCAGGGCACCGCGGCAGTGCTCAACAGGGTCATGGCCACAGAAAGCAGCAGGGCCAGCAGGGTCCCGTTGGCTACGCTCCGACGGACCCCGGCTTCATCTTTGGCCCCTGAACCGCTGGGAGGGCAGGATGCCGAAACCGGCCGTGATCCCCAGGGCAAAGCCAAGGACCAGGAACATCAGGGTACCGGTGGAACCAACCGCGGCCAGGGCCCCGGCCCCCACATACCGGCCCACGATGATCATATCCGCCATATTGTACAGCTGCTGGAACACGTTCCCCACGAACAGGGGGAGCAGGAACTGGAAAATCAGGGGAAGGATGGGCCCCCGTGTCATATCTTTTTGCATACGATTCCTTTTTTCTTTCACGTCCAGTCACTAGTCTCTAGTCACTAGTCACTAGCCGATGGAAGCCAGCTTGCGCTGGCAAAATAAAGGGGGCTGTGAATGGTGTTTTCACAGTCCCCTTCATTTTCATTTCATTTCAATTTAGCCAATCAGCACAGTTTGGCACCTGCCGGGATGTGGGGATCCAGCATCAGGAGATGGAGTTTCCGTTCTTCCCCTTCCATATGTTCTGCACTCAGCAGCATCCCGCAGGATTCCACGCCCATCATCTTCCGGGGCGGCAGGTTCAGAATGGCCACCAGGGTCTTGCCCACCAGGTCTTCCGGATCGTAGTACGCTTTGATCCCGCTCAGGATGGTCCGGTCGATGCCGGTACCGTCATCCAGGGTGAACTGGAGCAGCTTCTTGCTCTTGGGCACGGCGAAGCAGTCCTTCACTTTGACCACCCGGAAATCGCAGGCGGCGAAGTTATCGAAGTCCACGAAATCCTTGAACAGCGGTTCAATGGTCACGTTGGCGAAGTCGATCTTTTCCGGAGCCACGGTTTCGAAAGCCGGGGCAGCAGCAGCTTCTGCAACAGGAGCCGCAGCGGCAGCCGGTTTGGCTTCGTTCTTGCCGCCGTCCAGGGGTTTCATGGTGGGGAACAGCAGCACGTCACGGATGGAGACAGCTCCAGTCAGGAACATCACCAGACGGTCGATGCCGATACCCAGGCCGCCTGTCGGCGGCAGGCCATGCACGAGGGCGTTGATGAAGTCCTCGTCCATCATGCCGGCTTCGTCGTCCCCGGCGTTCCGTTCTTCCACCTGTTTTTCAAACCGTTCCTTCTGGTCCAGAGGGTCGTTCAGTTCGGTGAAACCGTTGCACAGTTCCCGTCCGAAGATGTAGCCTTCGAAACGGTCGGTGATTTCAGGGTCAGCCACGCTGCTCTTGGCCAGCGGGGAGATTTCTTTGGGATGCCCGGTGATGAAGATGGGCTGAATCAGGTTCTTTTCCACGAATTCATCGAAGAAAGCGTTGATGATCTTGCCCACGCCCCAGGCGGGTTCCACCGCCACGCCAGGCTTCTTTGGCCATCTGGCGGGCCACTTCCACGTCCTTGACGCCATTGAAGTCTTTGCCGCTGTATTTCTTCACGGCATCGATCATGGTCATCCGGGGCCACGGACCGGTCAGGTCGATTTCCGTGCCTTCATACTGGATTTTCAGGGTCCCCAGTACCTTTTCGGCACAGGTGGTCACGATCTTTTCGGTCAGGTCCATCATGGTGTTGAAGTCGCCGAAGGCTTCATAGCATTCCAGGGTGGTGAATTCCGGGTTGTGTTTGATGTCCATGCCTTCGTTGCGGAACACACGGCCCAGTTCATAGACCCGTTCCAGACCGCCTACGATCAGGCGTTTCAGGTTCAGTTCGGTGGCGATCCGCAGATACAGGTCGATATCCAGGGCGTTGTGGTGGGTAATGAACGGACGGGCCGTGGCACCACCGGAGATGGTGTTCAGTACCGGCGTTTCCACTTCCAGGTAGCCCTGGTCGTCCAGCACCTGCCGGATGCATTTGATGATCTGGGTCCGTTTCACGAACACGTCCCGCACTTCGGGGTTCACGATCAAATCCACATAACGCTGCCGGTACCGGATTTCCTTATCCTTCAGCCCGTGCCATTTTTCCGGCAGGGGTTTCAGGGCCTTGGACAGGAATTCCAGTTTCCGCACCCGGATGGACGGTTCTCCCATATGGGTCTTGAAAACGGTACCTTCCACCCCCCCACGATATCGCCGATATCCAGCAGCTTCACCACGCTGTAGGCGTCTTCGCCCAGTTCGTCCCTTGCGGACATACAGCTGGATCTTGCCGGTCTTGTCCTGCAGATCCATGAAACAGGTCTTGCCGTGCCCGCGGATGGCCAGCAGGCGCCCTGCCACCTTCACCACCAAAAAGCGGCTGGCTTCCATGGCATCTACCTGGTCATGGACTTCTTTTTCGTATGATGGGTCCACTGGTACGCATGGCCGAAAGGCAGGATGCCCTTTTCTTCCAGCTTATGCATTTTTTGTCCAGACGGACCTGCATCTGTTCATTGACGTCTTCGTCCGCCAATGCTTCTTTCTCTACGTCCGGTTGGTTCTTCTTTTCGTCGGACATGAAAACCCTCCTGATTCTATCCCTTGATTATTTGCCTGCTTTGGCGTCGGCCTTTTTCTTGCTGCTGGGACGGCTGACGGCAACGATTTTGTAGTCCAGTTCACCCACCGGGGTACGGACTTTCACCACAGAACCCACTTTCTGGTTCAGGGATGGCTTTGCCCACAGGGGATTCGTTGGAGATCCGGGGAGGATCGGCCATGGGATCGGCTTCGGTGGTACCCACAACGGTGTATTCTTCCTGGTCATGGGTTTCCATGTCTTCGATCTTCACCTTGCAGCCCAGGGAAACCACGTTCTTGGTAATGTCACTGTCTTTGATGACCTTGGCATTGCGGATCATGTTTTCCAGAGTCAGGATCCGTCCTTCTACGAAGGCCTGTTCGTTCTTGGCATCATCGTACTCGGAGTTTTCGCTGATATCACCATAAGAAATAGCTACCTTCAACCGTTCAGCGACCTGCTGCCGCTTCTCAGAACGAAGATAATCCAGTTCGTCTTCTAATTTTTTCAGACCTTCTTCGGTCAAAATCGTTTCTTCAGCCATGTTTCACGACTCCTTTATCGGCTTTTTGGCACCTGCCATATCTTGTAAATTATAGATTGCAGCCGGATATTTGTCAATGCTGGAGAGGGTTTCCTTCCTATCCAATATAAGGAAAGTTTTTGTCCGGCAGCCAGAAGCCCCTTCATCCCGTTTCCCCTTCTCCCCCGTTCCATCGGTCCATTCACCCTTTTGTCACAGCTATACACGGAACCGGTCAAATGTGGTATAATATCCAGTAATTTATGTTCCCAATCTATTTTTCAATTTTATAGGAGCTGACGTGATGACAAGCAATAAGAACAAGAACTGGAGAAATGTCTTTGGTTCCCCTTCGCCTCACAAACATAAAAAATTGGGAGGCACGATTTTTTCTCGGCTGTGCTGGCCCTGATCCTGGTAGGCTTCCTTTCGGTGGCTGCCTTCTTCGCCTTGGCCAAATTCACCACAGCCAAGATCCTGACCAAGGACATGGCTCCCATGGCGTCTTCCCCAATTCTTCGATGCCAAAGGGAATCTGATCACCACGGTGGATTCGGAAGAAGACCGGATCCCGGTGACTCTCGACAAAACCCCAAGAATCTGCAGCATGCCTTCCTGGCAGCCGAAGACATCCGTTTCTATGAACATGGCGGCATCGACTTCCGGGGCATCGGCCGTGCCATCTACACCTACATCCGGTGGGGCGAGGTCCAGGGCGGCAGTACCATTACCCAGCAGCTGGCCAAGAACTACTTCCTGACCCAGGAACAGACCCTGAGCCGGAAGCTGCACGAAGCCTTCATCGCCCTGCAGATCGAGCAGAAGTACACCAAGAACGAAATCCTGGAAATGTACATGAACCAGATCTACTTCGGCCAGGGTTCCTACGGTGTGGAGACCGCCGCCAATACGTATTTCGGCAAGCACGTGCAGGATCTGGACCTGGCCCAGTGTGCCATGATCGCTTCGGCATCCCCAAGAGCCCCAACTACTACTCCCCTCTGTCCAACCCCAAGGCTGCCAAGGAACGGCAGAAGACGGTGCTGGAACAGATGGCCAAGTACGGGTTCATCACCAAGGAACAGGCTGACGAAGCCTATGCAGAGCCTCTGACCTACAAGAGCCTGAACGAATCTCCCGGCTCCAAGAAATACTTCATCGATTATGTCATCCAGCTGCTGGTGGACAAATTCGGACCTGACGCCGTATACAAGCAGGGTCTGAAGGTCTACACCACCCTGGATCCGGATATGCAGAAGGCGGCGGAAAAGGCCGCAGCCCAGACGCCCACCTATTACACCGACAGCAACAAGCTGAAACAGCCCCAGTCCTCCATTGTGGCCGTGGATCCCAAGACCGGGTTCATCAAAGCCATGATCGGCGGCCGGGGTACCGACCAGTTCAACCGTGCCGTCATGGCCGAACGGCAGCCCGGTTCGGCGTTCAAACCTTTCGTGTACATGAACGCTTTTGAACAGGGTGCCACCCCCAGCGATACGGTACAGGATTCCCCCATTCCAGGTGACTGGAACCCCCAGAACTACGACCGCAGCTTCCATGGCACGGTAACCTACCGGACGGCCCTCACCTATTCCTACAACGTGCCTGCCGTCAAGGTCGCCATGAAGTACGGGCCTGAAAAGATTGTGAAACTGGCCAAGAAGTTCGGCATCACCACCCTGGTGGACGACGATGAAAACGCCGTTATCGCCCTGGGCGGTCTGACCCACGGGGTTACGCCCGGAAATGGCCGGTGCCTACGGCGGCATCGCCAACATGGGCAAAAAAGTTCAACAAACCCACCCCATCATCAAGATCCTGGACCGGAACGGCAAGGTGCTCCTATGAACACAAAGCCAACCCCACCCAGGTTGTGAAACCGGAAACCGCCTACATTATGATTTCCATGATGGAAGATGTCATGACCAGAGGAACCGGCCGTGGTGCCGCCATCAACCGGCCCTGCGCCGGGAAATCCGGTACCACCAGCGATTACCATGACGCCTGGTTCGTGGGCTTTACCCCCGACCTGGCCTGCGCCGTCTGGATCGGTGACGACAACAACGATTCCCCTGGGCGGCATGACCGGTGGCGGCGAGCCCGCTACCCTGTGGCGTACATTCATGAGCAACGCCCTGGCCGATACGCCGGCATCGGACTTCGACAAGCCCGATGGGTTCAAGATGCCCGCTCCCAAGTATGAAGCGCCCAAGAAATCGTCCAGCAGTTCCAGCAGCAAGAAAGCCGCTGACACCAAGAAGAGCAGCAAGAGCAAGAGCAAGGCAGATGCATTGCCGGGCGATGGCAATGTACCCCAGCCGCCCCGCTCCTCCGGCAAGAGTTCCACGCCTCCGCCGGTACGGCCGCCGAAACAATGATGAAAAATCCCCTCGGGTTGAACCCGAGGGGATTTTTAGTACCACGCACAAACCAGTATCCCCCTGAAAGGGGGAAGGACCCGCTTGCGGGTAAGAGGTCTCACATTGGGTGTAAGACCTATCCACCGTCCATACGGACGGTCCCTCTTCCCCTTTCAGGGAAGGACAAATGCAAAAAAAGAGGCGCTCAGCGAGAGGACCTCGGGAACAGTGCATAGCTCACTTTCGGTGTTCCAAGAAGCCAGGGCAGCTTCGGGAACAGTGCGCGATAGCTCAGCACATCTTCCACAGAAGCGTTGGGATACCCTTTGGCAGCCAGGTCGGCTTTCATCTTGTCCATTTGCGGCGGGATGTCGTCGGCCGGTCTGTGGGTAATGGGCGCAATCATGGTCTTGCCCGTCTTCTTGACGATCCAGCGGCGCACCAGTTTCTTCAGATCTTCGCTGATGGGTCCCGGAGTCTTTCCGTATTTGCCCATGACAATATCCTGGATTTCGTTGGGGATCATCTTGTACCGTCCCATCATCACATTCATGGTCGCCATGGTGCCTACAATCTGGCTGGAAGGAGTCACCAGCGGAGGATACCCCAGGTCGGCACGGACTCTGGGCACTTCCTTCAGCACTTCTTCGTACTTGTCGGCCATGCCCATTTCGGTCAGCTGGTTCAGCATATTGGACAGCATGCCGCCAGGGATCTGGAAGCTCAGGACCTTGGGGGTTGATGCTGATGTTGCTGGGCAGATGGAAGGTCTTCACCAGATCAGCACGGACTTTCTTGAAGTGGTCCGCAATGGGCCCCAGTTTGTTCCATGTCGATGCCGGTATCTCTGGGAGTCCCTTCAGGGTGTAGACCAGGGGATTCGGTGCAGGGATGGCTGGTGGTTTCCAACCGTCTGGTGCATTACGAAGGTGTGGTCAATGATCCCCCGCTTCCTCCGGAAAACCACCGATATCGAGCCATATGGCAGCACTGTGAAGGACATTAAAGAGTATCTGGCACAGAGCGATAAGCGGCCT
>VOFI01000343.1_pt1 | contig 35869 bp, 52 predicted proteins | sample 5384131 | NCBI WGS metagenome assembly VOFI01 (sample SAMN12384728, study PRJNA508395) | human gut metagenome | isolation source: healthy gut H | host: Homo sapiens
ATTAGTATACACTTTTATTTTTAATTGATGTATTTAATAATTTTCCATATATGCATCTATTCCATCCGCAATCCCCTGCACCATTTTTTTGTTGATATTCTGCTGTCTGCATCAGAACATCTTCCTCAGGATTTGTCATATATCCCATTTCAACAATCGTTACCGGTACCTGGCTCCAGTTATTTCCGCTCATTGTATCTGTTTCCCATACATATTCTTTATTGCAACCAGTAACTTCACAGTATTTATCAAGAATTGCTTCTGATAACGCTTTACTTTCGCCATATATCGATGCATTATATGGATTATTTGGTGTTGTACAAATTGTCATCGCTCCTTTCGCATTAGAGTTTTCTGAACCATTTGCATGAATCCGCACATATACATCGGCATTTAGATTATTTGCAACTTCTGCACGTTGTACACAACTGATTGGTACATTATTAGATTCTCTTGTTAAAACCACCTGATATCCTCGTTGTTCTAATACTTCTTTCAACTGAACGGATATATTTAATGTTAACTCATATTCTGGCACACCACTTGAAATACCTCTCGTCCCGCTGGCATCTGCTGCCTTTTTGTTCTGATGATCCGGGTCCCAATGGTTCTGTCCCAGTTGCTACAACTGCTGAATGTCCCGGATCAAGAACAATCACTTTTTTATCCGTTACTGTTTGATTTTCCTGTTCGTTATCCGTTGTTTCATCTTCCGGTACAGGTGAACTTTCTGTTCCTGTTAATTTTGTATTCTCTGACTTCTTAACTCTTTTTTTTGTTCTTTTGACTCTTTTGCTTTTTGAGATTTATTCATCTGTTTAATTTCACTGATCGTTTTCACATGCACGTCCTTTTTACAACCAGTTAATGCAAAAACTAGGGTCAGCAAATATATTGCCAGTTTAACAATTCCATTTCTTTTTAGTCCAGATACTTTCTTTGATCCATCGCTATACTTTATTTTGCATTTGATAAGCTTTGCAATCGCATCTTTATCTACCTTCCAAGTATAAGACACTTTATCTCCATTTGATAATTTTTCATTCTTACCTTCAATATTAGCATTTGTATATTCCATGATGATATCTATCGGTGTCATACCTCCTGTTTGCGCCATTCCCCTTTTATAAGAAATTTTATTTTCAAAGTCCTCTTTCATACTATTCCAATCAATTTCAGTATAAGCCACACCGCCTCCATCATATCCTCCATATGTAACTTTCAGATAATCATTCAAATTAACCGTTGGTTTAATTACAATTAACAATACTAAAACTAGCGCCACACATGCTCCAATGATTCCCCATGTCTTTTTTGAAATTTTCTTAAGTTTATCTGTTATAGTCTGATTTTCTGCTACTCTTTTTAATTGTCCTACACAGCCATCAGCTATATTTTTGCCTTTTTGCAACCGCTCTTCTGCCATTTTCTTCCCGTTTTTCCCAGTCAAATCCACCTGGCGGGACTTGTCTCTGTGGCATCCTTACCTGTTTTGGTGGTGTTCCTACTTGATTATGCTGTACGTCTCCTGAATTCTGCTGTATTCCAGGCTGGTTAACACTACTGCTTCTCGTTTCTGATTGCTCCGTTAATTTATTTCCACAATTCCAGCAAAATTTTGAACCATCTTCATTATTAGATCCACACACTCTACATCTCATAGTCCATTCCTCTGTAACCAACTTTCTTTAAAAATAAATATTGATTTTTCTTTCGTTTAATTTTTTCCACTTGGATACTGCCATATCTCCCATTGTCTGCAAATCATGTACCAGTGCGCCCACTTCATTCATCATACGGTCAGTATCACTTGTCGGCTCGCTGACAATAGCGTAAAAACTGCGTTTCCTTGCAATGAAAGAGCACCCTCACCAATGTTAATCGGAGATGGACTACATTCAGACGCATAAATAGTTAATTTAAAACTTTTTCTAATTCCACTAACAATAAGAACAATTCCTAGTATCATTATCAAAAAAGAATAAAATCTTCCACTGCCAATATAGGACGAGCTAATTCCCCATGCATAAAAGCCTAAAATAGTCAGAATTATACCCACAATAATCTGTGTAATTTTCATATTTACTCCATAATAACAGTCAACACCGGTGACTTTATCCAACGAAATTTCTTTTGAAATACGGCTTCTGAAAAAGGTACCTCCTTCTGCCTGAAAAATCATACGCCTCGTTGTCACGCTTAAATATCCCTCACATCTTGGCTGTTTTACACTACTACAATGATACTGCCTTACCAACTGCTCATTTTCTGATAAAACAATCCCTGACAATGAAGAATCCTCTCCATAATTATTGTTTACGTATCCCATTCTGTCATTTTGATATTGATTCTGTACCGGATCATTCTTCTGACCATTATTAAAATCATTCATTCCATTATTGGCATACTGTACTTTTACCTTACTTCCACAGACCGGACATCTTTCCACACCATCCGGTAATGAATTACCACACTCATTACAATACATAACTTTTATTCCTCCTTCGTATTATTGATATAAATTAAATTTAAAGCGGAAAGGTTCTCCGCTTGGTGCACTTACAATTGCTTCTCCGACCGGAAGATTATTAATATCATCATCTTCTACGACGTACCCTTCTCTCAACTGCTCAGCAATTCCTCGGTTTTGAACTTTTGACATATAAGACTGTTGCTTGATATTCCGTCCAAATTGTTCCAAATCCTGACAGAATACTTCGTCCTGTATATTCACCATAAGCTGCCATTACCTGATCAATATTCTGAATACCCACAAAAAATTTTGCTCCTAGACTACGTCCAAAATTTACACCATCATCTATATGCTCCAGATGCGGCACCAGTCTAAACTCATCAATAAAAAAAGTAAACATTTCCCTCATTTGAGGTTCGACACAACGCCTCTTTAATCGCCAGATCAATTAACAGCCGATAAATAGGCATCAACATTCCACCGATTCCAAGGTCATATTCAACAAATATAACTCGTCCACCTTTTCTTCTCACCAGTTTTCTCATTGACAATCCGCCTTTTTTTCTGGAAATTACCGATAAAAATCTCGCGCATCATCTGCTGTAACTCAGCCATAACTCCCAGTGTTTGTCCTGATTTTTCATCATAAATATACGACTGCATAGCCTTTAAATCTGAATGTTGATTTAATATATCAACCATAATATGTGGTGTAATACTATTCAGATACGAACGTAATGATTTATTATTTCTTTTATCTGCAAATTTATCATTCCGCACCAGATGTAGCATCAATGCTGCGAACAAATCTTTGGCTGCATTCGGGAAAAATGGTTGTGTTGTATGTTCCAGTTTCTCAGCAAAAAGTCCTTTGGCAATCTCCAGTATATTTTCCTCTACACGATCATCAATTGTTACTTCTTCAAAAATATTCCAGTAATCCGCTTCACTGCCTCCGGTTGCTCTCGCATCGTTACTTATTACTACATCACCTGGTCTGTAAAATTCTTTATAAAAGTCACCTTTTGTATCAAAAATAATCATGACATCCTCATTCGTCAGATTCGACCTGGTATTCCGAATAATGTGATTAAATGCATTTGATTTTCCTGTACCGATTCCTCCTAATAACAACATATGTCGTGACAAAATATGTTCTCCAATCGGAATCATCATAGGTTGTCCCATATGATTTTTTCCCGGTATTGCATACCGGGATGCACTTTCCTGATATGTACAATAATCCACTAAGCTGTCACCTATAATTACATTTTGTGCATTTGTATTTATTGCCATCTGTATTTTCTCCTATTCTGTTAATATGAATAATTTTCGTCTTCTTCATTACCCCCACTTTCATAGGATGTACTATCATCTTCCCCACTTGACAAATCTTCAGCTTTATCTTCTTCCTCTGAGTTGTCTTCGGTTTCTCCAGAATTTTCTTCACTTGACAAATCTTTGGCTTCATCTTCTTCCTCTGATTCATCCTCGATTTTTCCAGAACTTTCTTCACCTGACAAATCTTCGGCTTTATCTTCTTCCTCTGAATTGTCTTCGATTCCTCCAGAACTTTTTTTCACTTGACAAATCTTCAGCTTTATCTTCTTCCTCTGATTCATCCTCGGTTTCTTCAGAACTTTCTTCACCCGACAGATCTTCAGCTTTATCCTCTTTCTCTGATTCATCCTCGGTTTCTTCAGTGCCTTCTCCACTTGACAAATCTTCGGCTTCATCTTCTTCCTCTGATTCATCCTCGGTTTCTTCAGAACTTTCTTCACCTGACAGATTTTCGGCTTTATCTTCTTTCTCTGATTCATCCTCGGTTTCTTCAGTGCCTTCTTCACTTGACAGATCTTCATCTTTATCTTCTTTCTCTGATTCATCCTCGGTTTCTTCAGAACTTTCTTCACTTGATAAATCTTCTACATTGTCCTCTGTCTCTGAGTTGTCTTCGGTTTCTCCAGAACTTTCTTCACTTGATAAATCTGCCGCATTATCCTGCAATTCTGATTCGGTTTCTGTTACTGCTTTATCTTCTGCATTCTGTTCTTCTCCCGCTTCCGCTTTATCACTCAACAACTCTGCTTCATCTTCACTTTCTGACTCGTTCCACCTCTCCTCTTCTAACTCATCCTCACTCAGAGTTTCTGTTTTATCTTTGTTTTCTGCCCCTTCTTCTTCGTAGTCTTTTTCATCTTCCCGATTCTCTAATTTATCCTTTTTTTCTCTGATTTATTTTCTTCTTCAACTTCTTCTTTCCTTTGATTTTCTACGTCTCTTTTATGCTCTGGATTTTCTTTCTCTATTTCTTCTTTTTTATACCGCTTTTCCGTACTCTCCTTGTCCCCTGACTTTTCCTGGAATCCTTCATCTTCCTGTTTCTGAGCATTCCTGTACTCCTCTACTGCCGTAAGATATTTCTCACTCATTTCTTCGGTCATTCGCATAACGTCTTCATTGGATAAAGATGGATCATTTTTTAAATGCTCATAATATTTATTCACCTGATCCCGTAATGTTTTATCGTACTCTTCCACACTTACTCGATCTGGATTAAATATTGAACGATTCTCCGGATTTTGTGCTTCATATTTTTCTGTTCTATTTTCTTTTTCTCCCCTGTCTTCGCTCTTTTCTTTCTGTTGAACAGCATTTTTTGTATTCTTCTACCGCAGAAAAATATTTTTCACTCATATCTCCGGTCATTCGCATAACATCTTCATTAGATAAAGATGGATTATTTTTTAGATGCTCATAATATCGATTTACTGCTTCTCTTGATATTGCATCATACTCATCTACAGTTATCGGATCCAGATTAACTGTAGAATTATTCTCCCGATACCGTTCTTCATATGCATCCATCATTTCTTTATACATCTGGTTCAAAGCATCTGGATTATTATTCCATAGTCGCTCCAACGCATTCTCATACGAATTATCCTCAACTGACTTTTCATACATTGCACGTCCAGGCTCTGTCCCATAATATTTTTCAATTTCATCAAAAGCTTCTCTGGTCTTTTTCACTCCCATATTTCCATGCATCACGCTCTCGAGGTTGCACCAGATACTCATCACCTCTTCTAAAATATTTCACATTTCTATCATTTATGGCCCACTCTTTTACTTGTTTCATATCTTTATGAAATCCCGGATGCTTTATTGCATAACCCTGATATGCATGATATCCTTCATGTGCAATGGTATCAAATAGCTGCATATTAGCGTCAAGCTGTGTAGGATGATTTATATCTACCGGTCCTACGAGTGTTCCATACTCTACCAAATCACGATTAATATATATAACATTCTTGTCTGGGTCATATCCACCATAGGCTCCTCTCGCTTCTTTCGAAGAAATCGGTAAAACCTTAACTGCTGGACGCCCCTGTTCGGCTGCAAAATGATTTTCTAGTTGTTGTAAACATTTCCATTTACTACCTGTATCTAACTGATTCCACTTATTATATGAAAAATTACTATACAGTTCGCGCCGGTTTACCAATCGATTTATCTTAAATTTGGTAAATCCCAACATTCATATCACTTCCTTCTTTATCGACGCGCAAATCTTGTAAATATTTCATACCCATGTAGCGGATCTTTAGAAGTTATATACAGTAAATCCACTGCTTCTAAAATATCCAATCCTATTCCTTGCATAGCCATCTCTAAAGAAATTCTGCTATATTCAATTTCTGGTATTTGTTCATCTTTTGCCCACTTACGAATCACATTTTTTAAATCTTCCGGATATTCATTTAAAATTTTCCAGCTCCATTTTTCAGCTAGAACGGGTTGCATATGCATTTTTTTTGCTGATTATAGTGCCTAAATCTTTATCAATGTCTTTTATAAACTCGCTCATATATTTCTCCTCTCTACTGCATAATAAAATTTCATATGTAACAATATTTTTTATATAAATAATATATTTCTACACAATAATATCGACAATATACCTTTTATGTAATATAATGTCATACTCTATCTTCCCCTTTCAATATATGTGCTCCTAATTGTGCTCGTGCACTTTCACTGCCTTTTGTTCCGTTTTCTTGACCTTCGATTAATAAATGTACTAAACTGAACAAGTGACCTGCACATATGTGCGCACATTATTTACTTTTACTAATACAAGAGGGGATAAATCATGTCAAAATTCAGTGAGAAATGTAAAGAGTTGCTTATAGAAAACGGTTACAACGTATACCGCCTTTCTCAGGCAAAGCATCTCTGGAACGTACCACACTTCAGAGAATGGTTACTGGTAAAAGATTGCCCGGACCTGAATTTGTCGAACATTTCTGTCAGGCGCTTCGGATTTCACTGCCTGAAAAGAAAGAAATAATGGAATTATATAAAATGGAAGCCATCGGTGAAACTGCTTACCGGAACCAAACCACAATCCTTCACCTTTTGAAAAACTATCTGCTTTGGAAAAAAATGAAGGATTTAACAAAAGATCAATCGTTGATTATGGCGAAATGAAACTGATTTCACCTATCTCAAATGATAAATACGAAACCGAACTATTATTGCAATATGTTCTCAGGAAGACTATACAGGAACAAGAGTCTCCTGAACTTTACACTAATCTTCCAGGTACAGATACATTGCTTCCACATTATCTGAAGCTTCTGATCCCGCAATACGGTAAGACTATTCTGATAAAGCATCTGATCCATTTCCAGACGAATGCATCCTATGCTTATGAAAATCTGGAGACACTGCACCAGATTATTCCGTTGTGTTTTTCGGCCGGCATCAATTACATGCCTTTTTATTATTATAGTAAGCTTTCCCGAAACGATCAGCCGAACCTTATATATCCATTCTATATTATTACGGAAAAATATGTACTACAATTGGCATCCGATCTTTCAAAAGGAATCCTTCATTCGGATTCTTCGATTTTACAGGAATATACAAAAGAATTTCAGAATTGTCTGGAGCATTCGTCCCCACTATTACAGCAAAGTAAAGATCTTGATGAAGCGCTCCAACTTTATATGACTTCATTTGATACAATTCAGGACTCAACCAGTCTGGCCGCCACTCCTTGTGACAGTGATTTCATGGATAATGAATATTTTTTTGATCGGGTAAAAGAATATTCTCCGGAATATGCTCCACTTACAAAAGCATATGGAGCTTTTTTAAATGTTCTGAAGCATATCAACCGGAAGGACTTTTTTACCATCAGTGGCTTTCAGAAGTACTGTGAATCTGGAATCTCATCAGGTACCAGTAGTATTGTCATGCCTCAATTTTCACCTGAAGAGAGAATCACCTCTCTTAAATATTTTCTGGAACATTTTTCGAATGAGAAGGACCCTATGCTGAATTCTACTTTCAGTTATCCGGATTCTTTATATATTGAATTACGCAATAATCATTCATTGTTCCTTATCAACCTTGCAGATAAAGCGAACATTTCTTTTATCATCATTCAGGAAAGTAGTATCTGCAATGCATTTTCTGAATTTTTCCAATTATTGGCCGATTCGGAATACATAACTCCAGAGAACCAGACACGCACACTTATTCAGAAATACATCCAGCAATTGAAACAACTGACATTTGGTATTACTCCCTAGAATTTTTTCATTTCTTCTTGTGGCTTTTTATTTTCTCTCTGATCTACAAAACCTAGCACTGGCAGTTTCTTTCGAACACATGACGATATAAATTAAGGAGGTGTACATCCAAAACATACACCTCCTTATCTATTTACTCCGAATTCCTGCATACTCCGTATACTTCTCAAATGCCGACGGTATCGAATATTCTTTTTTTATCTGCTCCGGATGAATGAACAGAAAACCTTCCTCATTCGTCTTCTCCAGTTCATCTACGGCCACTTCATAACCTGTCATATGCCATTCAATATGACTGAAGATATGTTTCGCCTCCGGAAGTTCCTGTATGCGGACCGGCATCAGACCAATCTTCTTGCTGTATTCCGTAACTTCAGCCATTGAAAATTTTCCTTCCAGATTCGGAAATTCATATAATCCGGCCAGCAATCCTTTTGCCGGACGTTTTCGGATTGCAATCTGTTTACCGTCTTTAAAGATCAGTACCGTTCTTTCTTCGATCTTTCTGGCCTTTGCTTTCTTCTTTACCGGTATCTCCGCTGTCAGATTCTCTGCATGTGCAATACAATACTCTTTTACCGGACATTGTTCACATTTCGGTCCCCCGTTCGGAACACACACAATTGCCCCCAGTTCAATCAGTCCTTGGTTAAAATCGCTGGCGGCATCTGTAGGTATCACCTGTTCCAGTGCACTTTCTATCTTTTTGCGGACACTTTGTTTCATGATATCTTCATAGCTACCCGTAATTCTGGAAATCACCCTGAGCACATTGCCATCCACTGCCGGTTTCGGGATTCCATAGGCAAATGCACTAATCGCCCCCGCCGTGTAATTGCCAATTCCTTTCAATTGTAATATTTCTTCATAAGTATCCGGAAACCTTCCCGCATGATCAACCATGATCTGCTGTGCCGCTTTCTGCATATTTCGTACACGATTATAATATCCTAATCCTTCCCACAGTTTCAGCAGTTTGTCTTCTTCTGCTTCTGCAAGATCTTTCACTGTCGGAAGTGCTTTTAAGAACCGGTCATAATATCCTTTTACTGCTTCTACCCGTGTCTGCTGCAGCATGATCTCGGATACCCATACCCTGTATGCATCCGGATTATGGCGCCACGGCAGATCCCGTTTATTCTCCCGATACCAGTTCACCAACGGCTTTACAATATTTCTAAGCTCTGCCTCTGAGGACATCTTCGGTTCCTGCAGTTCTCTGTCTTTTTTGATTTTGCTTCTTCGACTTTCACTTCTGTTTTTTTCACTACTTTATGTTCCATCTGCTTCTCCATTGTCCATTTGGGAAACAAGTGCCTTTTCTGTTGTTTCCTCACTTATTTTATTTTCGAACATATGGTTTATTATAACTTATCTCTCTATACAACGTCAAAGCCCTTTTTCCTGGAAATGTCGTCTTGGGGAAGACACTTTCAGGAAAAGGGCTCTTAGAAGGGAATGTGGCTGATCCTTGCCACTAACAATATTATCGTTTAAATTTATTATATCCCCGTTTTCTTTAAATTACCAATTGGTTATTCTCATGTACTTATAGGCATTTTCTATATGTCATATTCTATTGAATCTTTTCATTTTTTCTATTATTATAGGTATTTTCTATTTCATTTTATCATTATAGGAAAAACCAATTGGAAAATTCATTTAGAAAAGCCTATACTATTCATAGAAAATAAATATGAATATTTAGGAGGTATTCGGTATGTCAATTACAGCGGAAACAGCGAAAGCTCATGCTAACGATCCTGCCGTATTATGTTGTAGAGCAGAAGGCGGAATTACAATTGAACCAGCAAACTTAGAGGATCCGGCAATCTTCGATGAATTAGTAGATTCAGGTCTTTTAAATCTTGATGGATGTCTGAAGATTGGACAGGTTCTGGGAGCAAAATTAACAAAGACCAGTGATTCTCTCTGTCCACTGACAGCAGACAATGTAGACGGATTCAAGACTGATGATGAATTAGCAGCAGAAGAGGCTCCTGCCAAAGAGGAAGCTCCTGCTGAGGCTGCACCTGCTGCAAGCGTTCAGGGTGCTGTTACTACAATTAAGCATGGTAAAGTAGTCATCTCTATCAAAGAAGGAAAAGATATTTATCTGGAACTTCCTATCTAGTTTGAAGAGAACATACAAAATTTTCTTATAAGGACAAAATGGCAGATATCCCCCAAATGATATCTGCCATTTTTATTCTTAATACTACATATTCTATTTTTCTGCTTCTGCTGCTTCTTCAACATCTTCCGTCCAGTTCATTCTTCCAGAACGCAATGTCACCGCATGGATCTCTTTCTGTAATTTCACAGATAACTGGTTCTTGCGGATTCTCCACTTCCAGTTTGTTCCAACAGTTGACGGTGTATTCATACGGCACCTGTCATCAAGGCCCAGATAATCTTGCATCGGGATCACGCACCATTTTTGCTGCGCTTCTCATGATCAGACTGATCAGAGGCTTATTCAGTTCCGCCTCCGGTGTATAGGTATCACAGAGATATTCGCGGGTCAGCTTCTGCTCATCCTTACTGATGCTTCCCCACCAGCCGGCAAGTGTCTCATTGTCGTGAGTTCCTGTGTAAGCAACACTGTTCACCGGATAATTGTGCGGTAGATAGTCGTTCGCAGATCCGGAATCTCTCGAATCAAATGCAAATTCCAGCACCTTCATGCCTGGGAATCCGCTGTCTCTTACCAGATCACGTACGCTGTCCGTAACATATCCAAGGTCTTCTGCGATAACCGGTTTTTCACCCAGTGCTTCTCGTACTTTCCAGAACAGATCCATGCCAGGCCCCTTTTCCCAGTGTCCGTCTACTGCCGTCTCTGCCCCGTATGGAATAGAGAAATACTCATCGAATCCACGGAAATGATCGATTCTTACCACATCATACAGGCGGAATACATAAGCCAGACGAGATATCCACCACTGATAGCCGGTTTCCTTATGATATCCCCAGCGGTACAGTGGATTTCCCCATAACTGTCCGGTTGCAGAGAATCCGTCCGGCGGGCATCCGGCTACGGCAACCGGTACATTTTCCTCATCCAGCTGGAATAATTCCGGATGTGCCCAGGTATCTGCGCTGTCCATTGCCACATAGATTGGGATATCGCCGATGATCTGAATTCCTTTTTATTGGCATATGCTTTCAACTGCATCCACTGTTCATAGAACTTGAATTGCATATACTGCTGGAATTCAATATCAAAATACAACTCTTCACGGTAATAATCCATGGCAGGTCCCCAGCGCAGCTTGATATCATCTGCCCACAACTTCCATTCCACACCGTCAAATCTGTCTTTAACTGCCATAAATAATGCATAATCTGACAGCCACCAGCTGTTCTCTTCTACGAACTTCTGATATTCTGCATTCTCATGTACCTTACTTCTTTCGTAAGCTTTTCGAAGAAGCGGGTAACGCCCTTCGTAAATCTTTTTTTATAATCAATACTCCCTTTTGCTTTTCCCCAGTCTACGGCCTCACATTCCGCCTTTGTCAGAACACCTTCTTCCACCAGTGCCTCCAGACTGATGAAATATGGGTTCCCCGCGAATGTAGAAAATGACTGATACGGGGAATCCCCGTAACTTGTAGGACCAAGTGGCAGGATCTGCCAGTAACTCTGACCTGCTTTCTTCAGCCAGTCTACAAATTCATATGCACTTTTTGAGAAACAGCCGATTCCATATTCAGATGGAAGGCTGCTGATCGGCATGAGTATGCCTGCTGCTCTTTCGCTCATCTTTCTTTCCCTCTTCTTTTTTCTATTTATTTTGATTTCCTTTTTGCTTTATATTTTTGCAGATGTCTTATTATAAAATGATCCATTATACCGTTATCATAACTCCATAATGATCCGATACAACCGGTGCATTCTTTCCGTTACAGATAACATTTGATGGGCGGACATCTGCCGGAATAATTGCCACTCCGTCTCCTAATACCTTATCTGAAAACACCGGATCCGGTACTTCACTTAAAGGCACTGCCTTTCCGGTTAACAGCGCAAGAATTACTTTTGGAACCTTTTTACTCTCATTCTCGTTCACAACGAAACCTCCTCATGTTTTTCTCGTCTGCACTTCTTTTTTGCATTTGTTTTGCGCAACCGCTTGCATTAATTATATTCAGTTTTTTGCATTGTTTTCAATTAGTATTTTACTTTTTGCTCTGATTTCTACTTTTTGTATAATTTTGCATTATTGTTTTTGTGCACTTTCCCTATGTTTTCCCATGCGTGCGTTTGCGCAATATTTCATGCAAATGCATTGCAATGTTGTTTTCTTTGCTGTAAAATAAAAATATATGAAAAATCTATGATATCGGAACGTATAAAACAAGAATATCAGAACTACAAAACAAACGGAGGTTATCTTTATGGCAGTAACGATCAAGGACGTGGCTGCGCTGGCAGGAGTCTCTCCTTCCACCGTGTCCAGAACCTGTAAAAATAATCCATCCATCAGCGAAGAAACGAAAGAACGTGTCAGAAAGGCTATGGCGGAACTGGGGTATGAGCCGAATTTCCGGGCAAGCAATCTTGCCTCTCAGAATTCGCGTACCATTGGCATCATTCTCCCCGCTTCCGCAAAAGAAGTCTATGAGAACTCCTTCTATCTGGAAGCAATCCAGGGAATCAGCCATTATTGTAATGGCAGACAGTATATGACAACAATTGTAACCGGGCAGGATGAAGCAGAGATCCTTAACGCCGTTCGCTCTATGTCCAGAAGTGGCAAAGTAGATGGTTTCATCATACTGTATTCCAAGAAAGAAGATCCCGTCATCGATTACCTTTTTAACGAAGGTCTTTTATATATTCTGATTGGAAAAGCAACACAGTATACCAACCAGACTATCTATATTGATAATGATAACCTGCTTGCCGGAAGAGAAGCGACTGAATATCTTTATCAGCTTGGACACCGCCGGATTGCCTACCTTGGTTCCGACAGCTCCCTGATGTTCTCTGCCGATCGCAAAGCCGGTTACCAGCTTGCGCTTGCAAGCCACCAGCTCCCGGTTCGTCCGGAATATTGCGTGGAAGTAAAGAATGTATCAGAGAATAACGAAGAAGCCATACGCGGGCTCCTTATGCAGAAAGACCGCCCGACAGCAATCCTGGTCAGCGACGATATCCTCGCCGTCTCTTTAGAAAGAGTCTGTCTGGAAAACCATCTTGCAATCCCGGAAGATCTGTCGATCATCTCCTTCAATAACTCTTTGTTCGCAAGACTGACCTCACCACAGTTAACATCAATCGACATCGGAGCAGGCCAACTCGGAAGTGAAGCCGCCTCCCAGATCATCAACCACATAGAAAATCCAAATCTCCTTGCAACCAAGATCATTGTTCCTCACCACCTGATCGAACGGGACAGCTGTTGTAAAATATAACCTGTAAGAGATTTTGTTATAACATCATAAAACAAAAAGGAAATATATAATGTTATAAGGTTTTCTGCATAGCAAACGAAAACATTTACATTATATATTTCCTTTTCATTTTTCATTATAAAATCTTAGATAAAAATTCCTTAAGACGAGGATCTTTCGGATTCTCAAAAAATTCCTCCGGTTTTGCCTGTTCTTTTATCTGTCCCGCATCTATAAAGATAACTCTGGAACCAACTTCCTTGGCAAATCCCATCTCGTGTGTTACCACAACCATCGTCATGCCTTCTCTTGCAAGCTGTTTCATCAGCTCCAGAACTTCTCCTACCATCTCCGGATCGAGTGCCGATGTCGGCTCGTCAAACAGGATCACATCCGGATCCATTGCCAGCGAACGGACAATTGCAATTCTCTGCTTCTGACCGCCGGATAACTGCGATGGATACGAATCTGCCTTTTCGGCAAGTCCTACTCGTTCCAGAAGTTCCATTGCTCTTTTATCTGCCTCTTCCTTACTCTTTCCAAGAAGCTTGATCGGAGCAAGTGTGATATTTTCCTTGATCGTCTTATGTGGGAATAAATTAAAGTGCTGGAACACCATTCCCATCTTCTGACGGTGCTTGTTAATATCCACATGTTTGTCTGTAATATCCACACCTTCAAAATAGATATGTCCCTGATCCGGAACCTCAAGAAGATTCAGAGAACGCAGGAATGTTGACTTACCGGAACCGGATGGTCCTACAATAACGACCACTTCTCCTCTGTGAATCTCCTCGTCAATCCCATTCAGCGCATGGAAATCCCCGTATATTTTATGCAGACCTTCTACTTTGATCAGTACATCATCTTTCTTAGTGGTCACTGTTTCTCAACCTCCTCTCCAGTAAGCTGACAAGCTTGGTAAATATCATTACCATTGCCAGATAGATCAGTGCAACGGCGATCAACGGCATAAATGCATCATATGTACGGCTTCGAATGATATCCCCGCCTTTAGTCAGGTCCTGTAATGCGATATAACCGGATACAGAAGTTTCCTTTAACAGAGAGATAAATTCATTACAAAGTGTCGGGAGTACATTCTTAAATGCCTGTGGCATAACAATATACATCATCGTCTGTGCATAGTTAAATCCAAGGCTTCGCCCTGCTTCAAACTGTCCGTTATCGATAGACATAATACCAGAACGGAATATCTCAGCAACATATGCACCCGAGTTAATACCAAATGCTACGATCGCAACGACAACCTTACTGATATCAACACTTCCAAATATAATAAAGTAAATGATCATCAGCTGTACAACTACTGGTGTTCCACGGATCACCGTCAGATAAACTTTACAGATTGCATTCAGAATCTTCAATTTGCCGGTCTTATCATGTGTTGTACGGACAATTGCGATCAAGAATCCAAGTACTACACCAATCAATACTGCAAATACAGTAACCAGCAAAGTGATCTTCAGACCATCTGTAATATATCTCCAGCGGTTATCATCTATAAAATTCGAAATAAAACTACTTTTCAATTCCTGCATATTCTCATCCTACTCTTCTGGATTATTTCTTAACGATGATCATCTGTTTTCCTGTGTAATAGGAATCAGAAAAATCTACCTGTTTCTCTCTTTCCTTTGTAACAGTCATACCAGCCGCACCAAAATCTGCTTTTCCGCTGTCAACTCTTTGCAATAATTGAGTCAAATTCCATATCATTTACAGTAAGTTCCATACCGAGCTTATCTGCGATTGCCTGTGCAAAGTCTACATCAACACCAACAATCTTGTTATCTTCATAATATTCATATGGCTCAAATGCTGCATTTGTTGCCATCACAAGTTTACCATTAGAATGATCGACATCTGCCGGAGACTCATATCCTTTTTTCTTCTGTTCCGTCGATATAATATCCAACGATCTTGTCAAATGTTCCGTCTTCTTTCAGTTCCTTGATTCTTTGCGTTGAATTTGTCTTCCAGCTCTGTATTGCCCTTTTTAAAGCACATTGCATAATCTTCTTCTACATAAGGTGTCTCAAGAATCTTCAGTCCGTCATTTGCATCTACAAATGCTTTTGCAGGCTCGTTATCAATAACAACTGCATCGATCTTTCCTTTTACCAGTGCCTGTACTGCATCTGCACCTTTATTAAAACGCTCTACATGATCATCACCGAAATCATCAGAACAGTAGATATCGCCTGTTGTACCTGTCTGAACACCAATCTTTGCATCCTTAAGATCATCTGCACTTTCAATTTTCTTTTCTTCTTTTTTTAGATCCGCATGCTGCCATAGAACATACACATGCACCAATCAGCATTACACTGATAAGTTTCTTTAATTTCATAATCTTTTCCTCCATTCTTTTGACAAACTGTATAAAAATACATATATACTTAATATATTATCATGTTTTAATCAAAAACAAGTGGATAATTCCACATATTCGCAAAACATCCACCCATTTTCTTTATACATTTCTATGCAATTACAGTCTGAATAATAGTCCATACAATGATCAGACCGCCCAAAACGATACGATAATATCCAAATACTTTAAAATCATGCTGTTTGATATATCCCATAAGGAACTTGATCGCAATAACCGATAATCCAAAAGACACGATACATCCAAGCATCAGAAGACCAAATTCTGCGCCTGTAAAATGGAAACCGAATTTGATCAGTTTCAAAAGACTGGCACCAAACATTGCCGGAATTGCCAGGAAAAATGTAAATTCTGCAGCCACTTCTCTTGATACTCCGATCAGCAGTGCTCCGACAATCGTAGCTCCTGATCTTGATGTTCCCGGTATCAGCGCAAGCATCTGGAAGAAACCGATCCATAATAACATCTGTACACTTAACTGGGAGATCCTTGTCACAGAAGGTTTTTTGCCTGCATTATGATTTTCTACAACGATAAATAAGATACCATATACGATCAGCATCACTGCTACCGGAATCGGTTTATAGAAGATCTCATCCAGAATATCATTGAACAGAACTCCTACGATTCCTGCAGGTACCGATGCGATCAGCACCTTGATCCACATCTGCCAGGTCAGCATCTTCTGCTTGTGGCTCTTTCTTGGTGAAAACGGGTTCAACTTATGAAAATACAGTACTACAACTGCCATGATCGCACCTAACTGGATAACCACATCAAACATCTCCATAAATGCATCACTCATACTCGGCTTTAATACATTTCCCACCAGAATAAGATGTCCCGTACTGCTGACCGGAAGCCATTCCGTGATTCCCTCCACAATTCCCAAAATAATTACCTTAATAATATCTAACATGTTGCGCTCCTTTCCTTAATCCAGCACACATATTTTTCTATAAATTTCGCAACGCCTTCTTCGTCATTGGACAATGTCACATAATCTGCTGCTTCTTTTACGGAAGGAATGGCATTTTCCATTGCCACACCCGTTCCTACTTCTTTCAGCATCTTCAGATCATTGTTGCCATCTCCGAACGCCATGATTTCTTCTCTTGGAATTCCAAGAAGCTTTCCAAGTTCGATCATTGCTTTTTCCCTTGTTCACTCCTGCTGCATTAATCTCCAGATTCATCGGAAGCGCTCCCGTGATCTCAATTCCCGGAACATCTTCGATCTCTTTTCTGGCCGCATCACGATCTTCCACAGAAGTAAATAACGCCTGGATCTTATCTACAGGAAGTTTCGTCTCATCAAATTTGACTCTCACATCATCCACTGCCACACGTGTAGACATAATATAATTCGCCATTGCCGGAACACTCAGATATTTACCAATATGTTCCAGTGCTTCCCGCGAGGCATAGCCTACGCCATCAAAATAAATCTCCCGAAATGTATCATAATGTTCGAATACGTCCATCATTACTTCTGCAATATCATGTGGAAGCAGTTCCTCTACAATTGCTTCATTCTTCTCAAGATCTATAACTCTTCCGCCGTTCGCAGTAACCGCATAACGTATGCCCGGGAATTCCAGCAGTTCCTTTGGCACTCCCGTAATAGGTCTTCCGTCGCCGGCACCACAATAATTCCCTGTTCAATCGCTCTTTTCAACACATCTTTCGTATATTGTGTCAACTCTTTGTCAGATTTTAAAAGTGTTCCATCCAGATCCATTCCAATCATTCTGGTTTTAATTTTCATATGTAATTAATTCCTTTCCTTCTCTTAAAAACATAAGAAGTTTCTTACTGATCTTATTCTCTCCCTGTTCATATGCCTTTTCTCCGTGATCGATCATTTTTTCAACGATATCTTTATTTCCGGCCGGAGCAAACAACACTGTATCTTTTCTCGGAATCATGATGATCAGATCATCCTTCAACTTGTCTGCGCAGACCTGCCAGATATGCTTAAAGCACACGGAACTTGCCTCATGATGTCCGTCTGCTACAATCCCATATCCCCCATACCAGGTATTCGCAATTACAAATTCTACATCTCTGTTCAGATTTTCACAAGCTTTATGATACAGTTTTATGATATCACATTCAGGCGGAAGCATGTTATCCTTTAAGATCTCATATATATCTTCCCCTCTTTTAATTGCAAACACTACGTTCAGATCCCCAAGGAACCCAATTACAGGTGCATCTTCTTCCGAAAAATGCTTTCCATTCAAAGCCTGGGAATCCGTAAGCTCTGCTTTTTATCCACGGATAGATCTGCTCACTGATATTTTCTAATCTATAATTTTCTTCTTCGTATTTTTTCATATTATATATATTCCTCTCTTATTCAGACATTCTACCTATTTATTTTATACATAATTCTTTCCTCTGTAAACCTTTTCCGAATTAGTTTACATAAAGTTTAATATATCTTTAACCTGTCAAACGAAACCTAAAATTTGCTTTATAATGAATTTTGTTGTATAATAGATAAGCATTCGCGAAAAGGGAAAGGATATGTTTATGATAAGTATGAAAAAGAAACGAGCATTACGATCGGCTTTGGCAATTACCATCTGTACCGTAACAATTGCTTCTGTTAGTACTCCGGTATATTCAGCACCTTCGACAGATGAATTGGAAAATACCACCTCTGATCTCAAAGGTGAGTTAAACGATTTAAACAGCCAGTTATCTTCTTTAAGTAAAGAGCTGGACACTGCTTCCAGTCAGGTAGAAGATCTGGCTGCCAAAGTAGAAAAATCAAAACTGGATCTAGCTTCTGCCCAGCTTGACGAGGAAGCTCAGTATGATTCCATGAAAGATCGTATCAAATTCATGTATGAAGGCGGCGGAGCATCTCTGGTTCAGATTCTGCTCACTTCCGAAAATATGGGAGATTTTCTGAATAAAGCTGAATATGTTGCAACTATCAGTAAGTATGACCGCTCTATGCTGGAAGAATTACAGCAGGTTCGTGCTAATGTAGAAAAGAAACAGAAAGATCTGGAAGAACAGCAAAGCAAACTTTCCGGACTTCAGGAAACATTGACAAGCAAACGTGATGAACTGAATTCAAAGATTTCATCCACTTCCGGAGAACTGGCAAATTATCAGGCACAGTTGGATCGTGCCAAAGCTGCCGAGGAAGCATTAAAGCTTGCACAGAATGATAAAATATCTGGCTCTGTAAAATCAGAAGCCTCAAAACCAAGTAACTCAGCCAATACTACGAATAACGCGAATAAAACAAATTCAACAACAACGGTTCGACTAATCAAAATAAAAATAACACCACTAATAATACCGGCAACAATACTACCAACACAGGCAACAACACCAATGTATCTACAACGGATGTCGCATTATTAGCGGCAATCCTTCAATGTGAAGCAGGTAGTTATGATGGAATGCTTGCTGTTGCAACTGTTATCATGAACCGCGTAGCAAGCCCGGCTTATCCGAATACTCTGCGTGCTGTTATATACCAGTCAGGACAATTCGCTCCAACCTGGAACGGTTCATTGAATAAAGTACTGAGTAAAGGTGCTTCATCCACTGCTTATTCTGTAGCTCGGGCTGCACTTTGGTGGTGCAAGACATTCTGCAGTTATCAATTGTCTGCAGTTCAGATCCGCGTCAACCGGTGTATCCGGAATCAACATTGGTGGAAATGTATTTTTTCTAATTTTATTTAGTAGCTGACATTGTCTCCTGCATACTATGGTATAAAAAATAAGCCTCATTTTGAGGCTTATTTTTTACCATAGTACACGGTAGAAATTAGCGGCAACACCTTTCCTGTATTAATATCATCTATTCATACTCCATAACATCGATCCATTTCATCAAGAAGTCTTTTTCCAGACGGATATCTTTCCCAAGCTCTGCACGATTGGCGACCATTGTTCTACATACGATTGGCAGACCATTGTTCTACATACTGTCTTGCTGTGTCAGTCGATCACTTCTTTGCAGAATTTCAATGCTTCATTAAATACCGCTGACTTCGGATGATCTGTTGCAAATATTTTAACAATACCTTCCTCTGTCTTATAAACTGATTTATAAGGTCTCTCTACGATTAAATTTTTTTTCTTCTCGAGCTTCATACAGATTCCTCCTTTTTATTGAATCTTTGGCCCCTTCCTTCTTGTTATCTGTATTATATACCTTATTATCAGATTTTTAAATAGTTTTTGATATTTTTTCACTATTTTTTTATCGTATATATTTATTGTTATTTTTTTAACATTATTATCAGTCTATTCTCCCAAGTAACAGATCCGATTCTGAAAATCATTCTACTCGAAACATCCCTTTACATTTTCCATCTTTCTTTGCATAAGAAAAAGTGCAACGTTGAACGCTGCACTTTTTCTATGCTAAATACATTATCCGATTTTGCAAACAAAAACTCTTGGATATTATATTTTTGCCTGTTTTATTTTCCATAATAGCATTTCAGGTAGATTTCTTTCAGCTCCTGTACACTGGTCGTTGAATGCCTGCTCTGTCATATCATCCAATGTATCCAGGAAGTATTTCTCGTCTACACCGTATTCTTTGATTGTCTTCTTAATGCCGATCTTCTCTTTCAAATCTTCCAGTTTTGCGAGGAAGTTCTCAAATACTTCTTCATCTGTCTTGCCCTGGCATCCTGCAAAACGTCCAAGCTCTGCATATCTTGCCAGTGCATGTGGATACTGATACTGAGAGAATGTTCCCATTCTTGTAGGTACTTCTGCAGCATTGTAACGCATTACATCTGTCAGGATTACAGCGTTAGCAATACCGTGTGGCAGGTGATGGAATGCACCAAGTTTGTGAGCCATAGAGTGGTTCAATCCAAGGAATGCATTTGCGAATGCCATACCAGCCATGCATGAAGCGTTAGCCATCTTCTCTCTTGCGATTGGATCATTAGCACCATTCTCATATGCAGATGGTAAGTAATCAAATACTGCTTTTACTGCCTTCATAGCAAGACCATCTGTAAAGTCTGTAGCCATGATAGATACATATGCTTCGATTGCATGTGTCATTACGTCGATACCAGATGCACTTGTCAGTCCCTTAGGTGCTGTCATTGCATTGTCAACGTCTACGATAGCCATGTTTGGCATTAATTCGTAGTCTGTGATAGGCCATTTTACTCCTGTATCAGCATCTGTGATGATTGCGAATGGAGTTACTTCTGAACCTGTTCCTGAAGATGTTGGGATAGCTATAAAGTAAGCTTTCTCTCCCATATTAGGGAATGTGTATACTCTCTTACGGATATCCATGAAGTCCATAGCCATATCTTCGAATTTTGCTTCCGGATGCTCATACATTAACCACATAATCTTTCCGGCATCCATTGCGGATCCGCCACCAAGAGCGATGATCGTATCTGGCTCAAATGCTCTGATCTGTTCTACACCTCTTCTAGCGCACTGCAGAGTTGGGTCTGGAGCAACTTCAAAGAAGCATGTATGCTGGATTCCCATCTGATCTAATTTATCTTCGATCGGTTTTACATAACCATTCTTGTACAGGAAACTGTCTGTTACGATGAACGCTTTCTTCTTATGCATTACAGTTCCGAGTTCATCTAATGCTACAGGCATGCAGCCTTTCTTAAAGTATACTTTCTCAGGTGTTCTAAACCACAGCATGTTCTCTCTCCTCTCTGCAACTGTCTTGATATTGATCAGGTGTTTCACACCTACGTTCTCAGATACAGAGTTTCCTCCCCAAGAACCACATCCAAGTGTAAGAGATGGAGCAAGTCCGAAGTTGTAAAGGTCTCCGATACCACCCTGTGATGAAGGTGTATTGATCAGGATACGGCAAGTCTTCATAGCCTGCTGATGTTTCTCAATCTTTTCTGTCTGTGATGGGTGGATGTAAAGTGATGATGTATGTCCGTATCCACCATCTGCAACAAGCTGCTCAGCTTTTGCAAGAGCCTCATCAAATGTCTTAGCTCTGTACATTGCAAGTACAGGAGATAATTTCTCATGTGCGAATTCTTCCGAAATATCAACAGATTCTACTTCACCGATCAGGATCTTTGTAGCCTTCGGTACTTCAACACCTGCTAACTTAGCGATCTCATATGCTGATTTTCCAGGAATCTTATTATTTAATGCTCCGTTGATGATGATTGTCTTACGAACTTTATCAAGTTCTTCTCCCTTCTTGAGGAAGTAGCATCCACGGTATGCAAATTCTTTCTTAACTTCATCATAAATGCTGTCCAGTACAGTTACAGACTGTTCGGAAGCACAGATCATACCATTGTCAAAGGTCTTGGAATGGATGATGGAGTTAACTGCCATCTTGATATCTGCTGAATCATCGATGATAACAGGTGTGTTACCAGGTCCAACACCAAGTGCCGGTTTTCCTGAAGAGTATGCAGATTTAACCATTCCAGGACCACCTGTTGCAAGGATCTCATCTGAATCTCTCATAACTGTTGTTGTCAGCTCTAATGACGGAACATCGATCCATCCGATGATTCCTTCCGGTGCTCCGGCTTTTTACTGCTGCATCAAGAACAACTTTTGCTGCTGCAATTGTACATGCCTTTGCTGCCGGGTGTGGGCTGATGATGATTGCATTTCTTGTTTTCAAACAGATTAATGTTTTGAAGATTGCTGTTGATGTCGGGTTTGTAGTTGGGATAACCGCTGCTACCAGACCAACTGGTTCTGCAATCTTTTTAATTCCGTACGCCTTGTCTTCTTCGATCACGCCGCATGTCTTATCGTTTTTGTACTTATTGTAAATGTACTCTGCTGCGTAATGGTTTTTGATGATTTTATCTTCTACAAGACCACGTCCTGTCTCTTCTACTGCCATCTTAGCAAGCGGGATACGCATCTTTCTCTCATTGCTTTCATCTTAGCTTCGAGAGCTTCTACATTATCAATAATCTCTGGTACTGCGTTTTCTTTTTTTTCTTTGTCGCCATGTTGATTATCCTCCTGTGAGTTTTTGTTTGTTTCGATGGTCTTAGTATAACCGTTTGTTAATTCTTTGTCAATAACATTTTGATATTTTTTTCACATATTTGATATTTTTTAACATGTAGCTTTTTCACCTTAAAAACCTTCCAGTTTATGCTCTGTATGCAGTAACATGTGTGATTTTGGTGAATTAGGTTTTACAAAGTATTCCTCATACATTTTCTGAACGTCCTGATTTTCATGTGAGAACCGACGTTTTGCATTTTTATCCAGACTGTAAAGCTTCTGTCCTCTTTCATAAGCAAGTTCTCTTCCGTCATGAATTGGCTGTCCGCCACCGCCTACGCATCCTCCCGGACAAGCCATTACCTCTACGAAGTCATAATGAACTTCTCCTTTATTGATGCGATCCAAGAGCTCTTGCATTCCCAAGTCCGCTGACTGCTGCAGTTCTGACTGTTACATTATCGATCTGGAAATTTGCTTCCTGTATTCCCTGATTTTGATTAAATCCGGTACTTCTTACAGCTTTAAATGCATCTTCCGGTGGATTCTCACCTTTAAGCAGATAGTATGCAGTTCGAAGAGCTGCCTCCATTACACCTCCTGTTGCTCGAAAATTACACCTGCTCCTGTTCCATCCTGCATTGGCCGGTCACTGTCAATATCTGCAAGTGTATCCGGACTGATATGCGCTGATTTGATCATCTTTGTCAGTTCTCTTGTCGTAATAACTGCATCGATATCATGTCCCGCATATTCCTGATAGAACAGTTCCATCTCCTTTTCCCCTTTTTTTTTGCCACACATGGCATTACAGATACTGTGTAGATCTTCTCAGGTGATACCCCAAGCTTCTCTGCAAAGTAAGTTTTCATCACGGCTCCGAACATCTGCTGTGGTGATTTTGCCGTTGAAAGCTGTCTCACCAGATGAGGATACTGTGATTTGATAAATCTAAGCCATCCCGGACAGCATGAAGTAAACATCGGACGCTCTTTTTTAATTCCCCTGCAGTAAATCTGTGCAAAAATTCCGTCCCTTCTTCCATGATTGTCAAGTCAGCTGAAAATGTTGTGTCGAATGCATAATCGACTCCCATTCTCTTCAAAGCATCAAGGATCTTTCCGACAGTTGCTTCCTTATCAGAAAGTCCAAATTCCTCGCCCCATGCTGTTCTTACAGCTGGAGCCACCTGTGCAACTACGATCTTATCCGGATCTGCAATTGCATCCCATACATCTTCTGTATCATCTCTTGCCCGTAATGCTCCCACCGGACAATGCGTAATACACTGCCCGCATAATGCGCATGAAGCTTCCTCTATCGTTCTGTGTCCGGCTACATTAATCGTTGTTCTTGATCCTGTTCCTTCTACATCCCATACACCAAGGCTCTGTACTTTTTCACAAACCTGTACGCACCGCATACATTTAATACATTTTGAAGAATCCCTGATCAGAGGAAATTCCTTGTTCCACGGTTGTCTTTCAATTTCCATCTTAAATGGAATCTCTATAATATTCAGATCATTGGCAACTGTCTGAAGACTGCAGTTGCCACTTCTCGAACAAGTTACACATTCACAGTCATGCTGTGAAAGGATCAGTTCTACTGTCGTTCTTCTGTGCCTTCTTACCTTTGGACTATTCGTATGAATGACCATTCCCTCTTTTGCAACATTATTGCAGGAGGTGATCAGCTTCTCTTTTCCCTCCAGTTCTACTACACAGACACGACAGGCCGCAATTTCATTGATTCCTTTTAAATAACAAAGTTTCGGAATAGGAATCCCATTCTGGGCTGCAGCTTCCATGATCGTGGTATTTTCTTTTACTATTATCTTTCTTCCGTCAATTGTAAGATTTACCATAATGTCTCTCTGCCTCCCTTAAATATACCGTATCCGAAATGATCACAGCGAAGACATCTGCTTGCCTCCTGTTTTGCTTTTTTTCTGTCATGCAGTTTTCAACTGCTTCAAAATCACAGACTCTTTCACATGCTTCTCTTTCTGTAAGATTCACTCTTCCGCAAGGTGTACGGTCATCCAGATGCGCCTCCGGGATTTCAACATCGCAGGAAATTTCATGATGATATCCAAGATACTCATCAATGTTGGCTCGCAACAACCTTTGCGGCCGCGATTGCTTTGATAACCGAAGCCGGTCCGCTTGCACAGTCCCCTCCTGCAAATACTCCAGGAAGATTCTCAAATGCTCCCGTACTTTTAGTAATGATCTTACCACGTTCAACCGGGATACCCGCCTGTTCGAAGTGATGTGTCTCAATATTCTGTCCAATTGCTACGATTAATACATCGCATGGTATGTAAATATCTTCTTCACCTGTAGATTTGATACTTGCTCTTCCATCTCTGATCGAGCTTACCATCTGAGGTGTCACATAGATACCTTTTACATGATGATTCTCGTCTACATCTATAGATGCCGGTGCTTTCAGCGTCTGTAATTCTATGCCTTCCGCAACTGCTCCTTCGATTTCTCCAGGAAGTGCCGTCATGTCTGCTACTCTTCGTCTATAGACAATACTTACCTTCTTTGCACGCAGACGTTTTTGCTGTACGGACCGCATCCATTGATACGTTACCTCCACCAATAACAGCCACTTCTTTTTCCTGTCAGATCTATAATCTGGTTTTTTCCTACATTACGTAAGAACTGCACTGCGGAAATGATTCCGTCTGCATCTTCATTCTCTAATCCTAATTTTTTTATCTGTACTTGCTCCGATCGTGATCAGAACAACATCATACTGTTGTCTTAATTCCTGGATCGTAATATCCTGTCCGATCTTCAGACCATTCTTCACCTGTACACCTGTCTTCAGGATTGCTCGGATATCATCGTCCAGTCTTTCTTTTGGAAGTCTGTAGTTCGGGATACCATAACGAAGCATTCCGCCCAATTCCGGCAACATCTCATATACGGTTGTCTGATGTCCCATTAACTGCAGATAATATGCTGCACTTAATCCTCCAGGTCCGCCGCCAAGGATTGCGATCTTCTTACCTGTACTTGGTGCGCACTGCGGAGGATCTACTTCTCCTGCAAAAAATCTGCTGCTACACGCTTCAATCCACGGATATTAATAGAATCATCTACCATGTTTCTTCTACATCTTGCTTCACATGGATGTTCACAGATGAATCCACATGTGGTCGGGAATGGATTATCCTTTCTTAACAGTCGGATTGCATCCGCATATCGTCCTTCCCCTACCAGTGCGATATATCCAGGAATATCTACATGTGCCGGGCATAAAGATACACATGGTACAGGCTGATTATATGTACAGGTACATCTTCCGTTCTGAATATGTTCAATATAATCATCACGATAACCGATCAATCCTTTATATACCATGTTCGCTGCTTCATAACCAATCGCGCAGTCTGCAGATTCCATAATAGAAAGTGCTGTCTGTTCCATAATATCTAATGTCTTCATTGTCGCTTTTCCATCCAGTACTTCACGGATGAAATTATTAAGCTGTCCTAATCCTATACGGCAAGGCACACATTTTCCGCATGTCTGTGCATGACATAACTCAAGAAATGCTCTTGCCATATCTACTGGACATAACCCCGGTGGACTCGATTCAATTCTTCTTTCCAGATCTTTATAGAGGCCTTCCATTACGATCTTTGCTCTTTTTGGAGAGGCAATTTCCAGTCTGCTCATTCTTTATCCCTACCTTCCATTTCATTTATCAATTTATAGTCCAAATAAATTGTAATTATCAGTCTTTTGAACAATGTAATATTAACTGCGTTGACGATATTATATCATTTATTTGATAATTTGTAATCATATTTGTTAATAGTAGTAAATTTAACGCTATAGTCAGATTTTTAACAAATCTTGAATATTATTCCGTACAAAAAAATATATTATATATGCAAACTGTTCCGTTCACTTCGTTCAAAGCCACTGTTTGCATATATAATATATTTTTTTCTGGTTTCAATATCGAATTTTATAAAAAAAAGAGGAACCCCTTTTTGGTAGTTCCCCCCTCTTTATAAAATTGACTTCTAACTATACAAGTTCGATCAGAACTTCCATAGCTGCATCACCTTTACGCTGACCGATCTTTACGATTCTTGTGTATCCACCGTTACGATCTGCATACTTAGGAGCAATCTCATCGAATAATTTAGCTACGAGATCAACTTCTTTTGTATTTTTCTTCTTTCCAGCCTGTGCAGTTGGAACTTCCTTTACAGGATAAAGAACCTTCAGCATCTGACGACGAGCATGCAGTCTGCTTGGCATATCCTTTTTGATTGTTTTATCAACTTCGTCATATACAGTAACTTTCTTACCATCTACAACTTCTTTTACTCTCTTGCCATCTTTGTCTTTGCGGGCAACTTTAGCTTTTACAGTAACTTCTTCGAAGTTATCTTTTTCTTTAACAGCTAATGCGATAAGACCTTCAGCGATCTTGCGGATCTCTTTAGCCTTAGCTTCTGTTGTAACGATCTTTCCGTTATTCAGAAGTGCTGTTACCTGGTTTCTTAATAATGCTTTTCTCTGGCTTGATGTTCTTCCAAGCTTTCTATATTTTGCCATCTTTCTAATCCTCCATTATAACATCTGGTTATGCTTCTTCGGTCTTACTAGCCAGATGCTCTGCCATGCTCTTTTGGTCTTACTGACAGATTATTCTTCACCTTTACTCAGGCTTAAGCCTAACTCATCTAATTTTGCAAGTACTTCTTCCAGAGACTTACGTCCAAGGTTACGTACTTTCATCATGTCTTCCGGTGTTCTGTTTGTCAGTTCTTCAACTGTATTGATGCCAGCTCTCTTCAGACAGTTGTATGAACGAACAGAAAATTCAAGTTCATCAATGCTCATCTCAAGAACTTTTTCTTTTTCATCGTCTTCTTTCTCGATCATAACTTCTGCAGCCTGAGCCACTTCTGACAGGTCGATAAAGAGTTTCAGATGTTCGCTAAGTACCTTTGCAGCCAAACTTACAGCTTCGTCCGGAAGCAGTGTGCCGTTTGTGTATACATCCAATGTAAGCTTATCAAAGTCTGTAATCTGACCTACACGAGTATTCTCTACAGTAAGGTTCACTCGTTCCACTGGAGTGTAGATAGAATCAATTGGAATCACTGCGATTGGCAGTTCGTCATTTTATTCTTATCGGCACTCACGTAGCCTCTTCCATTTGTAATGGTAAGTTCCATATACAATTTGCTGTCTGCACCACCGTTTAATGTAGCGATTACAGTTTCCGGATTCATGATTTCAATATCCTGATCCACCTGAATATCAGCTGCTGTTACAACGCCTTCGCCTTCAAACTCGATATAAGCTGTCTTAGGCTCATCAGATTCAGATGTGTTTTTGATTGCCAGAGATTTCAAGTTCATGATAATCTCAGTGACATCTTCCTTAACACCCGGAATAGAATTGAACTCATGAAGAACACCGTCAATCTTAACCTGGCTGATTGCTGAACCAGGTAAAGATGAAAGCATAATTCTTCTAAGAGAGTTACCTAATGTAGTTCCATAACCTCTTTCCAAAGGCTCTACAACAAATCTTCCATACTTCTTATCTTCTGAAATCTCTGTTATCTCTATATTGGGTTTATTAAAATCAAACACTAAGTCCACCTCCTGTGGGTTACGGGTTATTATTTAGAATATAATTCGACGATTAACATCTCATCTACAGGAACATCGATTGCTTCACGTTTTGGAAGTTCTTTACTGTTCCTTTCAGGTTCTCCTGATCTACTTCTAACCATTCTGGAACCAGACGTCCGCCTGTAACCTCTACGATCTCTTTGTATCTTGGAGAGCTCTTTTTAGCCTCTTTGATTTCTACAACATCTCCAGCCTTTACAAGGTATGAAGGGATGTTGACTGTTTTCCGTTTACAAGTACGTGCTTGTGGTCAACGATCTGTCTTGCTTCACGTCTTGTTCTAGCAAGTCCAAGACGGAATACAACGTTGTCAAGTCTTGACTCTAAGAGTACCATCAGGTTTTCACCTGTCATACCATTCATCTTAGATGCTTTCTTGAAGTAGTTCAGGAAAGGTTTCTCTAATACACCATAGATGAATTTAGCTTTCTGTTTCTCACGTAACTGGAGACCATACTCGCTCATTTTTCTATTCGCTCTTTTTAACTGTCTGTTAGACTTTTTATCAATTCCTAAATAAACTGGATCCATTCCGAGGGATCTACATCTTTTAAGAACCGGAACTCTATTTACTGCCATGTTTTTGTTTTCCTCCTATATAATTCGGACACATACAATCCGTTAACGTAGTGAATAATAATAGTACTAGACTCTTCTGCGTTTTGGTGGACGGCATCCATTGTGTGGTACTGGTGTAACGTCTCTGATGCTTGTTACATCGATTCCGCATGCCTGCAGGGCACGAATTGCTTTGCTTCTCTTCCTGAACCTGGTCCTTTAACCATAACTTCAACAGTCTTTAATCCGTGTACCACTGCTGCTTTAGCTGCTGTTTCAGCTGCCATTTGTGCTGCATATGGAGTAGATTTTCTTGAACCTCTGAATCCGAGACCGCCTGCACTTGCCCATGACAGAGCATTTCCCTGTGCATCTGTTAATGTTACGATTGTGTTATTAAAAGATGACTGAATGTGAGCCTGTCCGTGTTCAACGTTTTTCTTGACACGTTTCTTTGTCACTTTTTTTGTAACTTTCTTTGCCATAATAAAACTAACCTACTCTTTCCTTAAATAAATTATTTCTTCTTGTTTGCTACTGTTCTCTTAGGACCTTTTCTAGTTCTAGCATTTGTCTTAGTCTTCTGACCACGAACTGGAAGTCCTTTTCTGTGACGGATTCCTCTATAACATCCGATTTCCTGTAATCTCTTAATGTTGAGGGCGATTTCTCTACGAAGATCACCTTCTACTGTCTGAGTCTCATCGATTACAGCACTGATTTTCTTTACATCGTCGTCTGTAAGATCTCTACAACGAATATCAGGATTAACTCCTGCTTCTGTTAAGATACGAGTTGCACTTGTTCTACCGATTCCGTAGATATAAGTTAATCCGATCTCAACACGTTTGTCTCTTGGTAAGTCTACACCTGCTATACGAGCCATGTGAATTTCCTCCATTTTCTTTCATTGTTAATTGTCTTTAATAGGGGACATGATTTTGTCCCAGGCATGTTCGGTATCATGCCCTTTCCGGCCACCGCTCATGTTATGGAAACTATGCGGTAATGACGAGCCGGCATTAGAAGCAATATACGAGGATCGTCACCGGTCTTTCGGGTGCGCCTTGTATATTTGAAATAGTATCCACACCGCCTGGCGTGTCCACTATCAGCCGCCTAAATACATCAAACATTGCTCAGAATTAACCCTGACGCTGTTTGTGCTTTGGATTTTCGCAGATAATGCGAACGCTTCCTTTTCTTTTAATTACTTTGCATTTTTCGCAAATTGGTTTTACTGATGATCTAACCTTCACGGGGATCCTCCTTTCATCCATTGCTATGCCTTTGTTGCTACACTGCTTTCTGTTGAAATCGCAACTCAGAGATTCCAGCGCATAAATACACCTAGAAAACGTGCTTATATAGTATAGCATTTATTTGCAAGATAAGTCAATAGTTTTTTGACTTATTTTTACACATTTTTGTTAGAATTCTTATTTATCTCTCCAGATGATTCTTCCTTTTGAAAGATCGTATGGTGACAGCTCTAATGTTACTTTATCTCCCGGCAGGATCTTGATAAAGTTCATTCTCAGCTTTCCGCTGATGTGAGCTAATACCTGATGTCCATTCTCAAGTTCTACCTGAAACATTGCGTTTGGCAGTTTTTCTACTACAGTTCCTTCAATTTCAATAACGTCAGCCTTTGACATTCTATCTTCCTCCTACTTCTCTTCTTTCATCCAATCCTTAATTAACTTTCTTATGCCTGCATCATCAAGTTCTTTCATATTATATATTCCGTGAACGATCTGTACATGCTTTTTCTTCTTTTTCTTCGGATGGCCGAGTGTTCTGATGCGGCCATCCACCAGATATACATATGTATCATCCACTTCTTTTTATGATATACATCTGTGCTTTATCATGTCCGGCTTTTGATCTTGCAAGCATTCCTGCTTCATACATCACCATATCTGTTTCCTCTTATTATATCCGTCTATTCATTGTCACAGGTTAAGGACAGAATTCTAGGTTCGCCTTCGGTGATCAGTATCGTGTTCTCATAATGTGCCGATAAAGAACCGTCTCTTGTTACAACTGTCCAGTCATCATCCAGCCAGTCAACTTCGTAAGTTCCTATATTGATCATCGGCTCGATGGCAAGTGTCATACCGGGTCTTAATTTTACACCCTTGCGTCCCACTTCATAATTCGGGATTTCCGGTGCCTCATGAAGCGCTGTTCCGATTCCATGTCCACAAAGATCTCTTACAACACCATAACCTCTTTCTTCGGCATATCTGCCGATCGCACCGGATATATCAAATAGATGATTCCCTGCTTTGGCATATTTTATACCCTCAAAAAAGCATTCTTTTGTAACCTGGATCAGTTTTTTCGCTTCTTCACTGACTTCACCGACCGCATGTGTTCTTGCTGCATCCGAATGATACCCCTTATAGATTACCCCGGCATCCAGACTGACAATATCACCTTCATGAATGATTCTGTGTTTATCCGGAATTCCATGAACAACTTCCTGATTCACCGATACACAGATCGATGCAGGGTATCCATTGTAATTCAGGAAAGAAGGAATACATCCATAGCTTCTGATGATTTCCTCCCCCAGTGTATCAATATCCTTGGTACTCATTCCCGGGTGAAGTGCTTTTTCCAGTTCATTATGTACACGTTCGAGTATCTTTCCGGCTTCCGCCATCAATTCGATTTCTCTTTCAGATTTAATCGTGATTGCCATAGTCTTATGCTCCAAGTATCTCTACAATTGCTGCAAATACATCATTGATGTCAACCGTTCCGTCTACTGTCTTTAAAATACCTGCTTTAGTATAATAATCGATCAGAGGCTGTGTCTGCTCATGATATACATTCAGTCTCTTCTGTACTGTCTCCGGTTTGTCATCGTCTCTTAAAATAAGCTCTTTTCCGCATACATCACAGATTCCTTCTGTCTTGGTCGGTGCATATACCAGATGATAAGTTGCTCCACATCCTACGCATGCACGACGTCCACCCATGCGCTTTACAATATTCTCATCCGGAACATTCACATCAATTGCATAATCAATCTTGTCTCCGAATTCTGCCAGAGCCTTATCCAGAGCCTCTGCCTGAGGAATCGTTCTCGGGAAACCATCCAGGACATAACCATTCTTACAATCATCCTGCTGTACACGATCTACTACCAGATCTACTACCAGTTCATCCGGAACTAACAGTCCCTGATCCATGTATGTTTTTGCCTTATTTCCCAGTTCTGTTCCGTTTTTAATATTCGCTCTGAAGATATCTCCTGTGGAAATGTGCGGGATATCATATTTCGCTGCAATCTTTTTTTGCCTGGGTTCCTTTACCCGCGCCAGGAGCGCCTAACATAATAATTTTCATTGGCAGTTCCTCCTTATAGCATTTTAACCCGCGAAAAAAATCTTCCCGCGAGTCAAAATATTAGCTATTTAAAAATCCCTTGTATGTTCTTACAAGCGTCATTGAATCAATTTGTTTAAGTGTTTCCAATATTACACTGACAATAATGATCAGAGAAGTACCGCCAAAGGATACTTTTGCTCCAAGCCATCCATTAAATAATATCGGAACAATCTGTACCAGAATCAATCCGCATGCACCAACAAAAATAATATAATTCAAGATTTTTGTCAAATATTCTACTGTTGGTCTTCCCGGACGAATTCCCGGTATGAATCCACCGCTCTTCTTCATATTATTTGCAATCTCCAATGGATTAAATGTAATTGAAGTGTAAAAATATGCGAAGAATACAGTCAGGACAATATATAATACCAGTCCCCAAGAGTATTTAATCTGTTCCGGATTGCACCAGTTACTCTGATTCAATCCTCGAAGTATCTCACTTCCGATTCCACTTCCGTTATCTTTTCCAAGGAATGATGCAATTACAATTGGAAATTGCATCAAAGATGATGAAAAGATAATCGGGATAACGCCTGCAGTGTTAACCTTCAACGGAATGTTTGTAGACTGACCACCATAAGATCTTCTTCCAACTACTTTCTGGGAATACTGTACAGCAATTCTTCTTTCTCCATCCTGCAGGATTACGGTAAATACAACCAATGCAAGAATGATTGCAATGATTACACATACTGCAAGACAAGCAGAAGCAATCGCTTTCCCTTTCACGAACTGGTCAAATAACGTCTTCATATCACTCGGAATACGAGAGATAATGTTGATCACCAGGACAATAGAAATACCATTGCCCACACCTTTTTCTGTAATTCTCTCACCAATCCACATCAGAAAAGCTGATCCAGCCGTGAGTGTTAATACGACAATTGCTGCATTAACAAAATTATACTTCACCAGAAGTCCCTGACGTCCAAATCCGACCGCCATAGCTCCAGATTCAATTAAAAGCAAGACCAACGGTAAGATATCTTGTAATAGCAACAATTTTCTTTCTTCCGGTCTCGCCGTCACGCTGCATTTCTTCCAACTGCGGAATTGCAATTGTAAGCAGCTGAACTATGATTGATGAAGTAATATAAGGTGTAATACTTAAAGGCAAATACAGACATTTGCTCAAAAGAGCCACCGGTGAAGGCGTTAAATAAATTGAACGCCTCTCCAGTGTTTTGAGCAAAGAAATTCTTAATATATTCACCATTTACGCCTGGTGTTGGCAACTGCGATCCAATTCGTATTACGATTAACATCAAAAATGTATATCCGATCTTTTTTCGAATATCTTTTTATCTTGAATGCCTTTCGAAATGCTTCTAACATTAGATCACCTCTGCTTTTCCACCTAATGCCTCGATCTTAGCTACAGCACCTGCGCTGAATGCATCAGCCTGAACTGTAAGCTTCTTAGTAAGTTCGCCGTTTCCAAGCATCTTAACTCCATCCTTTGGATTTGTAACGATACCCTGCTCGATTAATGTATCTACAGTTACAACTGTATCATTCTCAAATACTTCAAGAGCACTTACGTTGATACCAACGATTGTCTTAGAATTTCTGTTTGTGAAACCTCTCTTTGGTATTCTTCTATATAATGGCATCTGACCACCTTCGAAACCTGGTCTTGGTGCTCCAGAACGAGCTTTCTGACCTTTGTGTCCTTTACCAGCAGTCTTACCATTTCCAGAACCGTGTCCACGTCCTCTTCTGAAATTATCACTCTGTTTTGCTCCATCAGCAGGTCTTAAGTTTGATAAATCCATTGTGACACCTCCTTATCCGAATAAATTAATTATACTTCTTCTACTTTTACCAGGTGAGAAACCTGTTTAACCATACCTCTTGTTGCTGCATTATCTGGAAGTACAACAGTTTTGTTCAGCTTCTTAAGTCCTAATGCTTCAACAGTTTTCTTATGCTTCGGAACAGCTCCAATTGTAGATTTTACTAATGTTACTTTTAAATCTGCCATTTCACTCTTCCTCCTTAGCCAAAGATCTCTTCAACAGATTTACCGCGAAGCTTAGCTACTTCTTCTGGAGTTTTAATCTGGCGTAATCCTTCGATTGTAGCAAGTACTACATTCTGTTTGTTGTTAGAACCAAGAGATTTTGTACGAATGTTCTTGATTCCTGCCATCTCGATTACGGCACGCGCCGGACCACCGGCGATAACACCAGTACCTTCAGGAGCCTTTGTGTTACACTGTCATTTTCATCTAATGCTACAGTGATGAGATGCTTTGCAGCATCCTCTTTTCCTTTGCGGATCGCTTCCGGAATTTCTGTAGCTTTTTCCTAAACCTGCACCAACATGGCCATTTCCGTCACCAACAACTACTAAAGCTGTGAATCTCATATTACGGCCACCCTTAACAACTTTGGTTACACGTTTAATTGATACTACTTTTCGTTTAATTCTAATGAATTAGCATCAATACGTTCCTGTCTCATGTGTGCTCCTCCTTCTAGAAATTCAACCCAGCTTCTCTAGCTCCGTCTGCTAATGCCTGTACTTTTACCCCTGGTAAATAAATCCGCCTCTATCGAAGACAACGTCTTTAATACCTTTTCAAGGGCCTTTTCTGCGATTACTTTTCCTAAATATGCTATTGCATCAACGTTGTTAGTTTTCTCCAGGTTTGCTTTCACATCTTTCTGAAGAGTAGAAGCAGAAACCAGGGTATTTCCAACTGTATCGTCGATAATTTGAGCATACATATGATTATTACTTCTGAATACTGCTAAACGTGGGCACTCAGCTGTACCAGATAAACGGTTACGTAATTTTCTGTGCTTGTTTACGCGAACTTCACTTCTTGATTTTTTGCTAACCATTTTCACACTCTCCTTACTTATTTTTACCAGTCTTACCAACTTTTACGTCTGATAACTTCATCAGCATACTTAATACCTTTACCTTGTAAGGCTCCGGTCTTCTCTTGTCTCTGATTTCAGCTGCGTACTGGCCAACTTTTTTCTTTACTGAGTCCTTTAACGATGATCTTGTTCTGACCTTCAACTACTGTCTCAACGCCTTCAGGATCTTCCATCTCAACTGGATGAGAATAACCAAGGTTCAGTGTTAATTTGTTACCTGATTTTGCTGCTCTGTATCCAACACCATTAACTTCCAGAACCTTCTGGTATCCTTCTGTTACACCAATAACCATGTTATTGATCAGTGTTCTTGTAAGACCATGTAAAGATTTCATCTTCTTTAAGTCATTTGGTCTTGTTACAACGATTTCTTCGCCTTCCTGTTTGATTTCCATCTCTGTTGGAAGTGCTTTTTCAAGTGTTCCCTTTGGACCTTTAACAGTCACTACATTGTTC
>VOFI01002532.1_pt1 | contig 35848 bp, 56 predicted proteins | sample 5384131 | NCBI WGS metagenome assembly VOFI01 (sample SAMN12384728, study PRJNA508395) | human gut metagenome | isolation source: healthy gut H | host: Homo sapiens
AAAATAAGCACAAAAATAGCAGCTAAATCTGACCGAAAAACGTTGATTTAACTGCTGTATCTCTTGATTGGACAATATTTCAACCAAGTAAGACGACAAATAGTTGTCTATATTATACCTAATTTTTGCTTTTTGCAAGTTTTCTTGGGAATTCTAATGCCCTCCAAGAATGCTAGACCAGGCTTTTGATAGTCACTGTCAGTTCCACCAATAGCAAATTTGTAGGTTGTATCTCAGGCCCATTTTTGCCCAATAAGTATCAACCATTTCACCACTTACAGAAACATTGACCATTGACAGACACTGTTGCTGGTTTAAGACCTGTTGATTTGAGCACACTTACCTTAATAGCACTTAGTCGATATTAAACTTATCTCCGTTTCCAAAAATACCAGTTGGCATTTATGAAGTAATGGAAGTTAAACGAATACATATATTGCGCATTGTAGGTGTAACCCGTTTTAGAATTAATTGGGTGTGTATTATTGTCATAACCAGCCCAACCTCAAGAGTAATACCAGGCGTTGAGACGATCGACCAAGCATCCGCAAGTTATCTGTCGTTCCCTGTTTTACCGCTCCAGTCAGCTGAGGCTGCTGCAAGTGACATTTTCAATTCCAAGGATGAGGTGAGTTGTCAACTCCCCGCCAACACAACTTCCTTGAGCCAGGTTATCCATGATGCTAGCCGTAGCTCTTGAAAAGACTTGAACCCCTTGAATTTATGCTGATAGATAACGCCAGTCCGGTCAGTAATACTATCAATCATATGGCCCCTCTTATAACCCATAAGGCTGGAATGTTCCATGAGGTATTGAGTGCCTCTTGTAGGTTCATCATAGCTGTACTTTTTACCATCATGGGGAGAATAGGCGTTCCACCCGTAAAATTAGTTGGGTGAAGTTTAGAAAGGATACTTGAGCTACCCATCAAACCTTCGACAATAGCAATTCCATAAGCGATAATAGGCTTAATAGATGAGCTCTGGGGAGCGTGCCGTATCAAAGGCATGGTTATTTTGATTATTTTCTGTAACTACGACCACCAACAAATCCTAGAATTGCTCCAGTCGCATTATCCATGAGCATTTCCGACTTCAACTCCACTATTGCCACCTTGGTCGAGGAGGCCACCATATTGACTCGCAGCATCTTGCATCGCATTATAAACTGCATTATCAATAGTTGTCTTAACGCTGTAGCCACCGGTTTGAGCTCTTGAAGGCCCTCTCACGATAGCTTTCCCTTTGTCTTATCATTTTCAAATCTTGACTTCGGATACCTTGTCACGTTTAACGAGGTAATCATACATGACATCCTGAGCCCGCATGACAGAATAGTACAAATAGTACAGTCCGACTTTACGGCATCAGACTTCACCAGCCTTGGAAATCTTTTAGTGATGTCATAACCTTATAGCTTTTCGTACTGGGCGACTTATCTAGATAGCCGCCACGATAAAGATTGTAGAGTACATCTTGTTGACGTGCCAACAAGAAAGATCCTCTGCGTTTTTTAATTGACCCGTCAGTTGTATATGAGTAGACAATTGGGCTCTTTGTGGTAAACCTGCCAGATAGGTGCCTGAGGAACTGAACCAAATTCATGGTAGATACGCCAAAGACAATTTGAGCAGCCCTCCTCAATACCAGCAATATTTTTCCCCTTGTTTATTATGTCCAAAGTGAGAAACATTCAGATGGTTAAATTTCATTTTTAGAAACACGATGCTCCAATTAAGGCATAGATAATCTCTGCCGCCTTACGTTTAAAGGTTGGTGCATCTCCTGTTACCTGTTGCTTAATTAACTGCTGCGTTAGCGTCGAACCACCACTTGAAGAGCCAACTCCCAAAACTGATGACACCAAAGCCCTAAATACTGCCTTGGCACAACACCCTTATGCTTCTTAAAAATTTTCATCCTCAGTCGCAATGATGGCATTTTTGACATTGTTAGAAATCGCATCACTCTCAATAGGTGTTCTCAGCAAGTCAGTGTCAATATCCGCAATCTTCTTGGAATCAGAATAGCTCATGAAGATACCAAACTAACCCTCACTAATCTGATTCAACAAGGTTTTGTCCTTAATAGACGGAACAGACTCAATTTGACTCCCCCAAATAACCCAAACCAATTCCTGCACCGAACAAGGTAAGGACGATAATAACCACATAAAAGAAATCAGACAAAAAGCTTTAAGGTTTTTAAGAAAACATCACCCATGTCTAAGAGTGTCATCCGACCTTCAGGCGACTTTTCTCACTTGCTTACGATTCCACTTAGAATCAGTCGTGGCTTTCCTTTCATTAAAAGATTTATCCCCTTTTAGACCTAGGACCAGCAAACTTTTTGTGTGAATAGTCTGCCCTAGGCGTCTAAAATAATTTATTATTTTTTCAAAATTCATAGAAATACCTCAAAGCCTATTATAACAAACTTTGACAAAGCTTGCATAGGTTGCTTTTGGTATATAATGGTGCAGAATATACTTTACTGGAGAATCATGACAATTTTTGAAGAACTAAAAGCACGTGGCTTGATTTTCAAACCACTGAAGAAGCCCTTGTAAAGCCTTTGAAGAGGGACCAGTCTCATACTACACTGGTTATGACCCAACAGCAGACAGTTCCACCTTGGACACCTTGTAGCTATCCTTACAAGTCGCCGACTTCACTATTGGACACAAACCTTACGCCCTCGTTGGTGGAAAAATAGGTTTGGATTGGTGACCCATCATTTAAAGATGCTGAACGTAGCTCCAAACCAAAGAAACCGTTGAAGGTTGGGTTGAAAAAAATCAAGGTCAGCTTCTCGTTTCTTGATTTTTGAAAAATGGTGACAACAAAAGCCGTTATGGTCAACAACTATGATTGGTTTGGTTCAGTCCAGCTCATACTGATTTCTTGTGACGGGTAAATTTCTACAGTTAACGCGATGATGAGTAAGTAAATCTGTTAGAAACTTTATCGAAACAGGTATCTCTTACACTGAGTTTGCCTACCAAATCATGCAAGGTTACGATTTCTATGAACTCAACGATAAGTACGGCGTAACCCTCCAAATTGGTGGTTCTGACCAATGGGGTAACATGACAGCAGGTACTGAGCTCTTGCGTCGTAAAGCAGATAAATCTGGGACACGTTATTACAGTTCCACTTATCACAGATTCAACTGGTAAAAGTTCGGTAAATCTGAAGGTAACGCTGTCTGGCTTGATGCTACGAAAAACAACACCTACGAAAATGTACCAATTCTGGCTCAACGTTATGGATGATGATGCTGTTCGCTTCTTTGAAGATTTTCACTTTCTTGTCACTTGAAGAAATCGAAGAAATCGGTAAAGAATTTGACCAAGCTCGTCAACACCAACGTTTGGCACAAAAAAGATTTTGCTCGTGGGGTTGTTACTTTGGTTCACGGTAAGAAGCCTACGAATCGCCGTGTTCACATCACTGAACAACTTTCGCTGGTAATCTTAAAGCTCTCTCAGCACGCGACCTTAAAGTTGCCCCCTTAACGGTGTCCCAACATGAGATCTCAGGGAGATGAAAATCTGAACATCGTTGAACTTCGTCAACGCTAGATTTCACCTTCTAAACGCCAAGCACGTGAAGATGTCCAAAACGGTGCTATCTACATCAATGGTGAACGTGTACAAGACTTGGATTACACCCTCTCAGATGCAGATAAAATTGATAATCATTTCGTTATCCGTCGCGGTAAGAAGAAAACTTTGTCTTGACTTACTAATTTTATGGCTATTCTTTACCCTTAATGGAGTGAGTTTTTTTACCAAAAAGAGCAGTAGGATTGATTACCAACTACCTTCTTAGAATACAAAACCAGTACTAAACTGGTTTTTTGAGACTATCACATTAGTTATAGATTTTGAATGCGTCATCGTCGTTTTGACTAACGAATGGCATTGCTTTTACGCAATTCAGCACAATCTTTTTCACTTCAAGCTCTTCAGCTTTTTACGGTAAGCTAAAACGTGGAAGCCAGCATCATGGTCTTCAACGAATTCACGTGCAAATTTACCTGATTGGATATCAGCAAGGGCAGCTTTCATGTTTTCTTTGACTTCTGACCGATGACACGTGGACCAGTTACAAAGTCACCAATTTTCTGCAGTATTTGAACATGATTGACGCATTTTCTTTTGAATCCACCTTCGTAGATCAAGTCAACAATCAATTTCATTTCGGAAGCACCCCAAAGTAAGTTTCAATTGTGGTGCATAGCCTGTTTCCAGTCAAGACTTCAAACCAGTTTTCAAATAAGGTGTCAACCCACCCATAAGAACCGCTTGTTCACCAAACAAATCTTCTAGTTTCTTTCTTTAAATGTTGTTACAAGTAATCCAACACGTGCAGAAACTTCAATACCTTTAGCCCAGTCCATAGCGATATAAGCCTTTTAGTATTTACCTACAGAGTATTCTATGGTACGTGCAAAGTGCAGGAACACCAAAGCTTTGTATATGTATCGGTACCAAGTGACCTGGTCCTTTAGGAGCAACCCGCTAAAAGACATCAACATCTTTTAGGAACTTTGATGAAATTCGAAGTGGATGTTAAATCCGTGTGCAAAACCAAAACTTTGCCTGCACTCAAAGGTTTGGCTCATTTCATCTTTATAGATATCTTTTTGAATTTCATCTGGTAAAAACCATAATGATATCAGCCAATTTAGTTGCTTCTGCTACTGTATAAGTACCAAAACCATCTTCTTTTAGCCTTATCAAAAGATTTACCTGGACGAACACCGATGATCACATCGTGACCTGAATCACGCAAGTTTTGAGCGTGAGCATGACTTGTGAACCGTAACCGATAACGGCGATTTTTTACCGTCAAGTGCTGCTACTTTTACGTCTTTTCATATTCCATTTGAACTGCCATAGTAATATGTCTCTTTTCTAAAAAAATATTTTATTGCCTTTTTTAAGGCTGGAGTTAAAAATTTAGGTTGGATTTTTAATCACGGGTAAACTAGTAGCACCTGTACGAGCCGGGATATTCCTTGATTCCGTAAGGATTTAATAATCCTGTAGAAGTGCCTCTTCGCTCTTTTCTGCATCACCAGTCATCTGATAGTGATAGAGCTTTGGTGCCACATCAACCACCGAAGCACGGAAGTTGTTGAATAATCGCCAGGATTTCAGCGCACGTTTAGAGGTTGGTGCTGATACCTTAACTAGGGATGTTCATCGTTCCAGTGTATTGATCCGCAGTTATCACGGATGAATTCATCAATCTGACGATTAAGCTGTTTGACGATTTGTTCCACTTCATTTTGAGTATTCACATCATCAATAATCGTAATACGTGAAACACAGGATCCCCAGAAGCCCTCCTTTACAGAGATATTTCAATGTTAACTTGACGTCGTGAAAGAACACCTGTGAAGCGGTTAGCACACCGAACGGTTCCTGAAGCCATTGTTGACCATTCCCATACTGAACTCACCCCAACATTTCAGGTCACTTCTACTAGCTGGAACACCTGGTAAGATATGCTCTTTACGAGAGATATCCGCCCCGATGAACATTGGCACGTCTTCCTTGATAACTCTCCAAACCCACCAATTGTCTCTGGATTATCAACTTAAGACTTAATGCGTAAGCTTGAGCCATCAATTGAAATCTGGAGGTATCAAAGATGATTCTGATGTACTTTGGCGAGAGGACTCTGATCGTACTGCCGGTAAAGGTGTTATTCAACATAACAACCTGATTGGCACCTTGTAAATATTTAAGATAGCCAATTCTTGATTCGTCATTTGGAAACCACCATCACCAACAAAGAGGATAGTTAACTTTCTTTATCAGGATTAGCAGACCAATTGCCGCTGGAACACCGAACCCCATTGTTCCAAGACCACCTGAGGTCACCAATTGACGCTCATTTGGTATGGATAATACTGAGCTGTCCACATTTACGTTGCGACCAACGTCAGTAACAACAACCCTAGTCAACCATTACGCTCAGGCCTGAGGCTGTACCATACGTTCTTTCTTATCGTAAGAACGTACACGCTCTTTTGTCTTTTGTAACTTTTTCAACCATTTTCAGTGTTATTCTTTTAACCACTGGTTCTGCTAAGAGCAGTTTCAAGAGCTTGCTTGGCATCACCAACAACTGGAAGGTCCACTGCAATAATTTTACCAATCTCAGCTGGATCCACATCAATATGACAACCTTGGTGACTTTAGCAAATCGTTTTAGGATTACCTGTCAAACGGTCATCAAAACGACAACCAATGGCAATCATAAAGTCAGCATCGGTCATAGCAATGTTAGCTGCATATGAACCGTGCAGCATACCACCCATACTCAAGAAGAGGGTGATTGCAGCAATTGTCCTTTGACCTAAAAGATTTGTAACAACTGATTTGCAGTATGTTCTGCAAAGCAACTAGCTCCTTTAGCAGATTCAGAATAAGACAACCCCTACCTCCAGCTACAATAACTGGCTTTTTAGCTTTTTACCCAACTGCTTCAAGATTTTTGATTTTGTATTTCTGTTTGGTCTTAGTCGGTTGGTAACTTAAAAGATTTAATTTCAGGATTTGATTTAGTTGTTTCTTTAGCTACGAATCATCTTTAGGGAAATGATAACAACTGACCAGGTCGGCCAGCGTTGCCGCAATATGAACCGCTTCCCCAATAATACGAGAATATCAGCTGTATCGCGAACCCGATAATTTCAGAACGGTATGGTAATTCCACAATGTCAGCCTTGAAGGCATCCTACCAATACCCAAATATGGACCTGACCAGTAAAACTAGGAGGTACGCCATCACTCATAGCATCTGCAATCCCTGTAATTAGCATGAGGCAACTGAGAACGAATTGTTACAAGGAGTTAAACAACTGAGTTTACCAGTTGATTTGGCATAACCTTTCAGTTTCAGGTACCTCCTTGCTCATGACGAGATAAAATATGATTAATCTTATTTTGTAAATAGCATCATACAAAAGTGAAGAACCGTTCAGTCAGGATATTGGTCCAAAGATAGTTGAAATCCCAAGTTCAAGAAGTGTATCTTAGAATCAACCAGCACCAGAGCGTGCTTCTTCAGTTCAATTTTCTTCACATGACCTCCTTTAAAAGTAGTTGTTTTTTCGAATTGGTTCAAAAATTCAAAACCTTGTATACTATGATAACATTTTTGTCCAATTTGTGTGGTTTTAAAGAAAAATATCACAACTCTCTGAAAGAATACCTCTAGTTTTTTCTTGTGCTTGACGTCTGTTTTTACGTTCTTCGAATTCTGTCACTCATCAAAGTCCCGCCGCCGACATTGGCTGATTTAGCAAAGGCTGTATAGCGACGCAACCAACCGCTGGAGATTTTTTGATTTGAAAAGGTTTCTAAATGTTTGCGACGTTCTGCAAGGGTTGCATCATCGACAAGCAAATCAAGCGTACGGTTTTGGTAGGTCAATCACGATTTCATCCCCATCTTCAATTAAGGCGATATTTCCACCTTCTGCTGCTTCTGGAGAAACGTGACCAATAGCAATCCCACGAGTAGCTCCCGGAGAAACGACCATCCGTAATCAGTGCCACATCCTTACCAAGACCGCGTCCGACAATCTTAGAGGTTGGTGCCAACATTTCTGGCATACCAGGTCCACCCTGAGGACCTTCGTAACGAATGACAACGACATGTCCCTTCTTGACTGTTCCATTGTCAATCAACTCAAGGGCTTGATCTTGTGAATCACAGCAGATGGCCTTTCACGGAAAGTGGTCACAGATGGATCTACACCACCGACCTTGATAACAGCTCCATCTTGAGCGATATTTCCGTAAAGGATCGACAAACCTACAGGTGAAATAGGATGCTCGATTTGGGTGGATAATTTCTTCATTTTTTTGATTTCAGCACCAGCTACGTTTTCTTTCAAGGTTTTACCAGTAACTGTGATACGATCACCCTTAATGGCACCTTTTTTTTGATCCAACTGATTGATAATGGCTGGAACACCACCAGCTTCATGCACATCATGCATAGTGTAAATACTTGAAGGGGCAATTTTAGAAAGATAAGGTGTCTTCTTGGCAATCTCGTTAATATCTTTGAGATCATAGTCAATCCCTGCTTCACGCGCAATAGCGAGTGTATGAAGCACAGTATTGGTTAGAACCACCCATGGCCATATCGAGCGCAAAGGCATCGTCGATGGCTTCTTTAGTCACAATATCCCGTGGACGGATACCTTTTTAATATTCTCTACCAATTGTTTGGCTGCTTGGCGAACCAATTCCCGGCGTTCATCTGAGACAGCTAGGATGGTACCATTTCCAGGAAGAGCAAGGCCTAATACTTCCATCAAACAGTTCATGGAATTGGCAGTAAACATACCAGAGCAAGAGCCACAAGTTGGACAGGCATTTTTTTCCAAGAAATCCAGCTCATCCATGCTCATATCACCAGCTTGATAAGTACCGACAGCTTCAAACAAACTTGAGAGTGTCGCCTGATGCCCTGTCATGTCAACACCGCCCTTCATAGGTCCACCAGAACAAAATACGGCAGGCACATTGGTCCGCATGGCAGCTAAAATCATGCTCCTGGTGTAATCTTATCACAGTTGGGAATATAGAAAACACCATCAAACCAGTGGGCATTGATGACTGTTTCAGCAGCATCTGCGATCAACTCGCGAGACGGCAAACTATAACGCATCCCGATATGGCCCATCGCAATCCCATCATCGACACCGATGGTGTTAAATTCAAAAAGGGATCCCACCAGCCTCGCGAATAGCTTCCTTGGCAACATCTGCTAATTCACGCAAGTGAACATGGCCTGGAACGATATCAATATAGGAGTTACAAATGGCAATAAAGGGCTTTTTGCATATCCTTTGCTGATTTTACTTGCCCTGTTGCATAGAGGAGACCACGCGCTGGTGCTCGGTCGATCCCCATTTTGATCATATCACTTCTCATCTTGTTCTCCTTCTAGTTCTTCATTTCTACCTCCTAATCTTACCACTTTGACATCAATTGTCAAAGAACTTTCAGAAAATTTATAATATTCACGGTACGCAAAAGCCTGGTTTCCCAGACTTCATTTTAGTTTGTTTGTTTTTTTCGATCTGCCAGAGCCGAAGTTGGTAACAAATTCCACTCACGACAAGGCTAGAAATAAGGCCGATCCAATAAGCATAGGGACCCAAGTTGGTCACATGGTCAAGGAAAATCCCTAGCGGGATAGAGATGCACCAATAACTAAAGACACCTAATAAGAATGGAACAGTTTTGTATCCTTATAGCCTCGCAAAATCCCCCTTGTAGGGGTGCTGCAAAAGTATCAGCCACTTGGAAAAAAGAGACTATAGGTCATGAAAATAGCTGTTTGTTGAACAAAGACTGGGTCCTTGCCGTATAGCCCTGCTAGTTGGAAGCGAAATGTATAGAGAAAAGACGAGAGTGACAATGGCAAAACCCAAACGCTGTCAGTCGTCCCAAACGGCAATATTGTTTGACCACTTCTGGTCTTCCTGCTCCCAGTTCATAGAAACGATAATCGCCATGGTACTGGAGATACTAACCGGGAAAGCATACATCAGGGTTGTAAAATTCATGGCTGATTGGTGGCTCGCAATGGTCGGTGATGGGAATTTTGCCATTAACAAACCAACCAGCGAGAAGATGATGACTTCTGCAAAAACAATTCCACCGATTGGAAGCCCAAGGCGCAATACTTCTTTCATCCCTTTAAAATCATAAGGCTGCGGCTTCCACAATTGGAAAGATGCTACCTTAGGGTGCTTGCACAAGATCAAAACTGCAATAGCCAGCAAGACCCAGTAGGCCAGAGAGGTTCCAAGACCTGCTCCCGCTCCTCCCATCTCAGGAAAACCAAATGCCCCATAGATCAGGATATAGTTAAAACAAGCATTCAGAGGCAAAAGCAAGAGCATCAAGTACATGGATAGACGCGTCATGCCCAAGGTATCGAGGAAGGTCCGCACGATACTAAAGAGCAACAAGGCTAAGATTCCTAGAGAAAGGAAATATAAGTAGCGAATGGCTATTTGAGCAACAACATTTTCTAAGCCGATCTGCTTGAGAATCATTGGCGCAATCCCCCAAACAAAGCCTATTAAAGAGAATGGCCATACCAAATGACATATAGAGGAATTGGTAAAAATCGCCAGCAATCCGTTCTTTATTTCCCTTGCCTAAATGATGCCCAACAATCGGTGTCAGCGCAGAGACAATCCCTGTCAGGAAAGTAAAAATGGATTCCACAGACTGGTAGCTGTAGAAACACCAGCCAAATCAAGGGTCCGGTACTGACCGGTCATGGCTGTATCGACAAAGCTGGCTGAATAATTGGCCAATTGGTAGATTAAAATCGGCAAAAATAGACTCAAAAACAAGCGCAAGCGCTCTTTAAAGTGATAGGTTACATACATGATTCTAACTCTCTCTCATCAAACTAGATTTTCTCCTCTTCCACTCTACTATATGTTTCCTTAAAAGTCAAAAAACCGAAGATCAAGGACCTCCGGTTCATGTGAGATTAAGTGTTTATTGCGGTTTAAAATAGCATTGAGAACGATCGCTTAAGACACTGGCAACGACAATTCCGTTTGCAAAGAACATTTGGAATCTGTTGGAAGGCCATTGAAGAGGGTGCTGTTGTTCAAACCAACCCCTGCAGCAATCGATACAGCAGCGATCAAGAAATTGTGCTCATTGTGTTCAAAATCAACACGCGCAAGAATCTGCATCCCTTGAATCGATACAAAACCAAACATGACTAGCATCGCTCCCCCAAGAACTGGGCTTGGGATGATTTGTGCCTAAGGCACCAAACTTAGGAAGGAGTCCAAGAAGAACAAGGAAACCAGCGGCATAGTAGATTGGCAAGCGAGTCTTGATACCTGACAACTTCACAAGACCAACGTTTTTGTGAGAATCCAGTGTATGGGAAGGTGTTGAAGAGTCCACCGAGGAGAACAGCCAACCCTTCAGCACGGTAACCATTGCGAAGGCGCGTGCTATTAATTGGATCTTTGGTAATATCAGAAAGAGCAAGATAGACACCTGTTGATTCCACCATAGAAACTGTTGCGATGATACACATCATTAAAGATGGAGGTGATTTCAAACTTAGGAGCTCCAAAAGAAGAAAGGCGTTGGAACGTGAACGACCGGTGCTTGAGCTACAGGTGTGAAAATCCACCAAGCCCATAGAAGCCGCAATGGCAGTACCTGCAATCAAACCAATCAAAATAGAGATAGATTTGATAAAGCCAGTCGTATAAATATTAACCAAAAAAATGATGAGAATGGTGACAGCAGCCAAAATCAAGACTTTTGCACAGTTGGTTTTGGCTGCGTTATTTACCCATGTTCCCAATCGCAACTGGAATCAAGGTCAAAACCAATGGTTGTAATGACAGATCCCCAACAATTGGATGGGAAGAGATTGGCAATTTTGAGAAAGAATCCAGAAACGAGGATAACATAAATCCCTGAAACGATAAGAGCACCAAACATAGCACCGCTACCGTGTCTCACCAATCATAATGAGTGGTGCCACTGACTGGAAAGGCAACCCCCAAGGACTACTGGAAGCCAATTCCGATCCCAAAGTATTTATTGAGCTGGACTTGAAGGAATGTTGCTACCACACATGAAAATATCTGTAGAGATGAGGTAGGTTAGCTGATGAGCGTATAGCCCAAGAGCTCCCTGCGATCATGATCGGCACCAAAATAGATCCCGAATACATGGCCAAAAGATGTTGCAAGCCTAGAATGGCCGCCTGTGAATGGCTTTCTTGTTTTTGCATTAGATGTCTGCCTCCTTAAATACAACCTGACCATTTTCAAAACGGTCCAAACGTGCGAGGGATACAACTGGATATCCCAACTCTTCTAACAATCCCCGTCCATCTTGGAAGGATTTTTTCAATCACGATCCCAATCGGCTTCGACTTGAGCACCAGCTTGTTCGATGATTTGAATCAAGCCTTTAGCTGCTTGACCATTTGCTAGGAAATCATCAATGATCAAAACCTTATCTGATGGATTCAAGAATTTACCCAGCAATCGAAACGGTGCTGGTGACTTGCTTGGTAAAGGAATAAACCTCAGCCGTCAAGATGCCTTCATTCATCGTGATGTTTTCGCTTTCTTCGCAAAAATCATAGGGACATCCTAGTGCTTCTGCTACATAAAAAGGGCTGGCGCGATCCCAGACGCTTCAATGGTCACAACTTTGGTCAATCCCCGCATCTTTGAACCGGTCCGCAAAAGCCTGACCAATTTCTTTCATCGAGTTTGAAATCCACTTGGTGGGTCAAAAAAGGAATCCACCTTGAGGGATATTCTCACCTAAAACATTGCCATCTTTTAAGATGCGTTCTTCAAAGTAATTTCATACTTCCTCCTACTTTTTAAAAAATCCGTTACTTCATTCACAAAACACAAAAAGGCCTGCAAAGCAAGCCTTGAATATCCTCTAAAAAAGCAATTAATCTCGACTTACTTATTGTTAGGTGTTCCGGCACCCTTGCAGAAACATCACGCCCATTCGTGAAATAAATAAGTAATTCAATTGGTGTGCATCGCCATTCCAGATAGAATTCTTAACGATCACATAGTCAACATGTTTCAAATCTGCTAATTTTCGGCCTCCAGCATAAGAAATCGAACTTTGCAAATCTTGTTCCATCTCAGTTAGGGTATCTTGTAAATGTCCTTTGGCAGGCAATAAAATTTTCTTACCTTCGACATTCTTATAGGCACCTTTTTGGTACTCGGAAGCAGATCCATAGTATTCTTTGAAAGACTCTCCATCAATCTCTACTGTTTTACCAGGGCTTTCGATATGGCCTGCAAATAAAGAACCAATCATAACCATAGACGCCCCGAAACGAATCGATTTGGCAATATCGCCATGGGTCCGAATACCACCGTCCGCAATGATTGGTTTACGCGCTGCTTTTGAGCACCAGCGAAAGAGCAGCCAATTGCCAACCACCTGTACCAAATCCAGTCTTCACTTTGGTGATACAAACCTTACCAGGGCCGATTCCGACCTTAGTCGCATCAGCTCCCGCATTTTCCAATTCACGAACAGCTTCAGGTGTTCCGACATTTCCAGCAATGACAAAGGTATCTGGCAATTCCTTTCTTGATGTGTTGAATCATCGAATGACACTATCCGCATGACCGTGTGCGATATCAATGGTAATGTACTCAGGCGCATCTGCCTTTAATTGACTCACAAAGTCGTATTCGTATTCCTTAACACCAACCGAAATGGAAGCGATCAAACCCTGCTCATGCATACGTTTGACAAAAAGGAATCCGACCTGCTTCATCAAAGCGGTGCATGATGTAGAAGTATCCACCACGCGCCAACTGCTCTGCTACATTCTCATCCAAGATTGTCTGCATATTGGCAGGAACAACTGGAAGCTTGAAGGTATGCTTTTCCAAATTGGACGGTTGTGTCTGCTTCTGACCGGCTATTGATGATACATTTGTTGGGAATCAACTGGATATCTTCATAGTCGAAAATAGGAAATTCATTTAACATCGATTGTAAAATCTCTTTTCTAAAAACTGACCTACCTATGCGCAAGCGCATCGCTACGTCTCTTGACGTTTCCTTGATAGATTATACCAAAGATACGGACCTAATGCAATGGGAATGATTTTATAGGAAATAACGTTCGGAAATTACAAGACAAAAACCTGTTTCAAACAGAGAAACAGGTTTTTATTTATGAACATTTTGGAGCCAATTGTTGACTTCTCTAGCTACAATTTCTGGCGACTCTGTATACAGTTCGTGCCCCAAACCTTCTAGTAAGACTTGCTGGATCTTGGGATCTAGTCGATTCAGAGCTACTTTCCTCCATTCAGGTTCTTCTTGGTATCGAGGGCCAATAAAAGGACAGACTGGTCCGAAAGTGGAATCTGGTAAGTCTTGATCTGACGCCGTAGACGCAATAAAGCCATGACCTTTTCGAGATCCAGATTTAATTCATATTGTTCACTCGCTGGATTCCAACGAAAGCTAGCCTCTACCGCTTTTTTCGCGCTATAGGAGTAGGATCTGCTCCATCACCAAGTTCGGATAACACAGCTTCTTCTAAAGTCGCAAAAACTTGCTGCTTCATGAAAGACACCGTACCTTCTAGTTCTTCTTCAAAGGCAGGATCTTTTTTTCCATATCCAGATACCCCCCATCCAAGGAGAACCAAAGCCTGAATCTGAGGAAACTCAGCAGCCAGATAACGAGCCAAATCTCCACCCAAGGAATGCCCACAATAAACAGATCTCTTCCGCCTGGCCAATCTGACCTTGAAACCAAGCACAAAGATCGTTTTCTGTCTGAATCATTTCCCTATAGGGATCTAGAAAGGTCACAGGAAAGCCTAGCTCATCCATTACGCCAGATGGTAGCCACCTAGGCCACCGATAAAATAAAACTTCATTGTTTCTTACCTTTTTTAATTTTATTTTTTTCATTTTCATTCGCCAGTCTTTTCAAGATTGTTCCAGACCAATTCCTGAAAAAACTTTTCCATCATATTGTAGTTTTTCATCCCCAGATGGCTGGATTCCAACGATCGAAATGAAGATTCTGTTGAATCTCAGGTAAATAGGAATAATCAACATTCAGACCTCTCCCAGAGTATGCCTTTACCGTACATATCGTTTTTCATTTGAGAATGTTGACCCAATTTTTTTCCTGGTTTTAACTATCCCCCCAGTATCTACTTGTTCAGACGAGGATCTTTGTTTGCTGACGGTCAACACGGCTTCGTTAGTTTCTCTGCTAGATCACCGGATAGGATGAAAATTCATAAAATGATCTTACCTGACCTAGGCACTCATCAATTTTGACATTTTTCAGATCAATTCTCTATCCAATTGTTGTCCCCATTTGGTTGGAATACCTTCTTATGATGCCACCAATCAACGAAACGGAACCGCTTTTAAAGATCCTTGAAAAGTCCTCTGAGAAATTTTAAACAGAGACTAGTCTCATCAAATATACATTTTTTTCCAGTATTCTGAATTAGCTCTCAAATAATCCAATATCTTCCCATTCTGTCAATATTTTGGAGAAAAACTTCCATCCGTTACCGCACCTGGGTTACCTTCTAGCTCATTCGTAGATGGTTTGAATAAAATTTGTTTTCTTCAAAGCATCCTCTACTACTTTTTCTCTTGCGGGATAATAACGTTTACATAGCCAAAGCTTCATCAATTTTATCCTGAATGCGTGACTTCTCCTGTTTTGTAAAATGAAGATTTTACCCTCAGGTAAATAGAGAAATCACATCCAGATGGCCTTTATGCCTAACGATATCCATTGTCCACATTTCTGGACCAAATGTCATCTCATGGTTCATCTCGGCACAAACTGAATCTTAAAATTTCATCTTTCCTCTAATCATACTTGTTACTCCATTATACCATATCCGTATTCTATTTTCCCATCTACTTGTTCCGAACTGACAAAGTAATTCCAAATCTTTTATAAATTGATGACCGAATTTTAAGTCTGGTTTGGAAAGTATGAGTTTCAGTTGGACTAAAAATAGAATCAAAAGGGTTTAACTATCCATATTGAAAAAATGAAGTCTGTTTCATCTGCTCGATCATAGAAAAAAAAAGATATAGGAAGATTAGCATTTTTGTCGTGTATATATTTCAGTTTGAAATACTAGTTAAAACTCTTGCAGTTTTTCCCTATTTATTGATAGCAATATAAAAAAACAACGATAGATTTTTATTTCACGTCTCTTTAACTTTTATATTCCGTTCGACAAACTTGAAAGTTGTTTACTTACAGTACTCCTCTATTTTGTAGCTATATTCTTTTAGAAGTCCCCGTGAATAAATTTTTTTTATTTTTGAATCTCTAACTTCATTCCAAAGGATAGCCGCAACTTTTAACTTGTTGGAGTAATGATTGCTAAATTCATCTGCACAAAAGTCTTTTAGAAATTGATTCCATTGGCAAGCTGAATTATCAGTCTTTTAGCGTAGTCTGACTCTCCATAGTATATTTTAATCATATCTTGGATTGTAAAATTTATGTTGTTGTCCCGTTTTACTTTTCTCCAAGCAGTTGCCATATCAGCATTAAACTTAAACGGATTAACACCTGTTACAGCTGAAAAATAATCACGAAATTTCTGATTAAAGGAAAACCCACATTCAAGTAATGATGTATTTAGGGTTATTATTTCGGTTTGATTTTTTTGTTTCTTTTCCTCAAAAATTTTTCTACTCTATTTCCCTAAAATATTGTTCTATAATATGATTTAATTTTTTTTTTTGTACATCTGTATTCTAATCAAAGGTACTTACAAATTTGTGAAAGCTCTTCTCGATACCAGTAGTATCTGTTAAATTCTTCAAATGATTTTATATCTCTAAAATCAGGTCTATGTTCTTCCAAATGCTCACCTCTACAACTCCAAATTTATCTCATTATACCATAGATAATAAAAAGTCATATCAATTTATACCCATGCCACATAAAGCTATAACAGAATATATTACAATCTTGTAATTACTGTATTTCTATTAAGCTTAACATTCTTATAAAATAAATAAGAAAAACAAACGATATAGTCCATCACTAGTAACAAGAAATACTAGAAGTTGAAAGATATAAAACATTTAAATGGAAAGCATAGCAATAAACAAAACAGTCAGTAAAACGATGGTTTTGTTGTGTTGTTTCACTTGCTTTCTAATTTCCTATTTTGACTTTATCCGCAGACGCCCTTTGTATTTGATTTAGTCATGGAACTTCTAATAAGTTCGCTGACGTCCGTACTCACTTAAGGAAAGTTTTTATATGACTTTATCTTCAATCTGAGACCGTTAAAACCTCTTTGTTTGAATCTTTCTAACTGAATTGGACACAAAAATCCACTCACACTCGGGTGAAATGGATTGTTTCTTTATTAACGGTTCAACAAGAAATTGAACAATTTTTTCGACAATTTTTTACGACCAACCAGCATAAGAATCCGATATAGCTGAAATAGAAAAATGAGTGACAAAATCGTAATAATCATGGTTTCCTCCTTCGTCGATTGCAAGTACTTGTCTTATTATACCTTTTTATGCAATCGAACTCAATAGAATTTTGAAAATTGTCTGATTATTCTTTTCTTCTTTAGCTTCTTTGGTATCTTGATCGGCTTCTTCACTGCCTTTATTGACAGCAGTCTTAAACTCAGCAAACATTTTGCCGATGGACTGGCCCAACTCTGGCAGGCGTTTTGGTCCAAAAATCAAGAGGGCGCCCAGGATGATGATGATCAAACCTGGTGCTCCAATATCACGTAAAATTCCCATTAGTTTCTCCTTTTTCTTAAATAGATGACTTTTACTGATGGCGACACTGACTTCAAAACAAGAGGATCAAAGGGAGTGTCATGGCCAAGTCACTGATAAAAGTCTGCGGGGGTTAGCACGACGGCTAAGACCAGCAGGACAAAGTAAGCGTATCGTCGGTAGGTTATTAAAAACAGTGGTGTCAAGAGCCCAATCGAGGTCAGAAAAGCGACCAAAACTGGTAACTCGAACAAAACCCCTAAAGGCAAGGTAGTGTGCCATAAGAAGGTTAAATAATTTTGTGCCGTTAATTGGGTATCAAACAACCCTTCTCCCAAGCGCATCAAGACCTCTAAAATAGCTGGACTGACAAAGAAATAACCAAATGCAAGCCCCAGCACAAAGCAAATAAAGCTAGCTGGAATGTAGGCAAAGACTGCACGCGCCTCCTTTTTCCTTCAAAGCCGGCCTTACAAATTGCCAAATCTGGTAGACAATAAAGGGCAAGGTCAGGCTAAAGGATGTGAGATTGGCCAGCGATACATAGATCCAGAGGATATCATTCGGTCCCAGTACCAGCAGTTTTTGATGCAGGCTAGCTGTCAAGGCTTGGTAGAGCTCTCCACCAAATACAAAAGCCACCAGAAAGACGATAATATAACATAAGACCACTGCGATCAATCGTTTTCGAAATTCGACCAAATGTTCAACAATGGTCATTTTATCTGCTTTACTCTTTGCCATGTTGTCTCACCGTAACGAGTGCGATCAAGGCCACAAAGATACATTGAGGAAGAAGAACTTCCCAGCTTGGATAGATGCCCGCCCAATCGATGGTTGGAAGTCCATTGATCAAATGGCTAGGCAGGATATTGGTCAACTGAAGGGCGTGGATGCTGACACCGAGCATCTTGAAGGCCAAGGCGTAAATCAACCACGTCAGAATGAAAAAGATCCGATGAGGTTGGATAGCTTGACTGGCCTTGGTCATCGCCACTGCAATGATGATGAGAACGGCTATGGCAAGCCCGATTCCTAGTAAGAAATTCGTGGTCGTAATCCGTGGAATGATCCCAACATAAGAAGAGAATGGTCTCAGCCCCTTCACGAAAGACTGCTAAGAAACTGAGGGCAAACATAGAAACAAAACTTCCTGTAGCCGTTACTGTCTTCATCTGACGGTCCATAAAGGCATTCCACTGTTCGACAGAGGACTTGCTGTGGAGCCAAATTCCGATGAGAATCATCATGACCACAGCGAAAATCCCAACGCCACCTTCAATGATTTCCCGGTTAGACCCCGAAGTAACGGCTGGAAAAGCTACTTGCAAAACAAGAGCGATCGCTGCACTGGCAAGAACACCAGCAATAGCTCCACCGTAAACCCATTTGAGGCCTTTCCTCATCTTAGTGGCTTTAAGGGTCGTTACAAGCGCCATAACGATCAGAAGGGCTTCTACTCCTTCACGCAGAAGAATCAACATGGCATCAAAGGCGTTGTAAGAAGCTGTCGTATCGATCGCAGACAGATCCCTGATCAAGGCTTGTAATTTCTCTTGATAGGCCTTTTCTTTCCCCTTGACCATAATAACCGGAGATTCGCTCTCTACGCGCGTGTAGAGACTTGGATTGGTCGTGCTAACATCCCCTTCGATGGTTGGCCAGATCGTGATGAACTGCTTCATAGTCGCTGCAGCAGATTTATCGTCGCCGGATTGGAATTGGCTTTGCGCCTTCTCCAAAAGCTTGATCCCATCGTTCAACGTCAAATCCGTACTGGCACTGCTAATAGCTTCTCCCTTTTACAAAAGCATCAATCCCATTTTTGAGGTCATCATAAGAGGACTGGATGTTGGTAAAATCAGTAGGCTCTGTTTCAATACTACTGCGCAAGATCGAAATGGCCGTCTCGATTTTTTGCCATAGTAGGCTGTGCTGTGATCTCTTACCACTGCTTCGTTTCGCGTCCAGGTATTATTGAGATCGGCATAGGTTTGACGCGTTTTATCCAGATCCTTAGCTGTAATGGCCTCTTGTAGGTTCTTAAAATAAGGAGCGAGGCGACTCACGAGTTTGTCTTTTTCCGCCTCTAAATCGACCGGTTTTTGCTCTTTTTCAAAAAAAGCTAGCAAGGCTGATGAGATCTTGGTAAGATCGTCTTTTGGTTACCTCCCTTTTATAGCTAAGGCTTGGCTAACTTTTTTTCCTGCTTTGGAATCATGGTGGTCTTTTGATTCAAAATCAGCCTGAATCTCAGCGATTAATGCCTTGGCCTTATCCTGATTCTTATTTTCTACAGCGGTTGTTGCATCTGTGATCTTGATAAAGAGATTGCTATAAGAGTCCGCAGCCACTGGATGAGTCCAGAACAAGGCAAGAAGGCCGAATAAGATCAAGAATTTATTCAAAGAGTGCTTGACCAAGATACCCTCCTTTCTCAACGCCTGCAAAGCAAGCAAAGAGTCCACTTCCGATATGGGTGATGTACTCGTTCATTTTGTCTACTGCGCCCAAGTTGGTTTGGATTTTGACAAAGCTGTTCGGATCCTTTTGAAAGGCGATAAAGATCAAGCCAGCATCAAATTGCCCAGTCTGTTCATTGATGCCATCCGAATAGGAATATGACCTCCGTAAAATCGGTCGATCGACTTCTTTGGCCAAACGGACATGCGAATCTACTGGTAGTTTTGAGAGATCTACTTCGTCAAACTCATCTTTCTTACCAAAGGGCGCACCTGATTCCTTATAGCGACCAAAGGTGTTTTCCTGTTCCTGCAAATTGGTTCGGTCCCAAGTTTCCAAGTGCATTTGAACTAGGCGAAGAGCCATATAAGAACCACCCTTCATCCAGTCCTTGCTGTCAGTCCAGACGACCTTGTCAAAGTCTTTCTCAGTCGTGACATTTGCTGTTCCATCCTTGAAACCAAAGAGGTTGCGCGGCGTTTCTTTTCGGTCACCAATGGCCGCAAAGCCTGATTTGCTCCACTTCATGGTGATTTTATTACGACCTTTGCGGATCAGATTTCGAACAGCATGAAAGGCTACCTGTTCATCATCCGCACAGGCTTGGATGACGATATCTCCACCCGTATACTTGTCCTGCAACTGCTCCTTTGGAAATGGAGGCAAATCACGGAAGAGCTTAGGACGCTTGGGTTCCAAACCAAGTTTCTTAAGAAAATCAGCCGAAACACCAAAAGTAAGGCTCAAGCGATAGGGGTTGAGTCCCACTGTTTCACCTGTATCTGTTGGAGGCAAGAGGGCATTGGAACCATCTTTTTGACCAATTCTCCTTCGACCAATTTACTACTATAGTCTGTCCAGTCTTTAAAAAGCTGAATCACTTCTTTTTTATCAGTTGTGTGAAGATCTAGCACCACCAAGTAGCAAGCCTTTTGCATAGGAGTTGTAATCCCAGCCTGGTGTTTGCCATAAAGCTAATATCTTCATCTCCATCATAAGCTTTTTTTTTACTTGAACTATCCTGATTATTGAAAAAAAGCAGATGCACCAGAGAGACCAAGCGCTAGACCAGCCCCTCCAATACCTGCTTTTTTAAGAAATTCACGACGGTCCATTTTTTATCTAAAAATTTTTCGTCAGTCATTTTTCTTATTTCCCATCTAGGATAACACCCATTTGTGACTAATGGTTCACCAAGTTTAGTTACAGCTTCGGCCAATTCCTTAGTATCTGCCTCACTCAAATCTGTATAAGACTTATAGTTTTGTCTCATCAGTCATGTGTTTGTCCAAAAGACCATTAACATTTTTGAATTCTGCTTCAAGGTTTTAACCAATTTAGCATCTTTTTTCTCAATTAAGGGTTTAAAGAGAGAAGATCTTTTCAGCCCCTTCAATATTGGCGCGGAAGTCGTAAAGATCTGTATGAGAGAAGACTTCTTCTTCACCCGTAATCTTTTTGCGTTGCCACTTCATTGAGTAGATCGACAGCTCCGGTCAACATGATATCCGGTGTGACTTCTACTGTAGCAATTTTAGCTTTCAACTCCTTGATATCGTTCACTAGTTGGTCAGCGTATTTGTCTGTTCCATCTGTAGTATTGTTTTCCCAAAGGATACGCTCAATCCGGTGGAAACCTGACCAGCCATCTTCTGATTTATTTTCATCCCACAATCCACCAAGCGGTAGTCGATCTTGACATCCGATTCCCCGAAGGTTTCAGCAATCAGTTCGGAACGTTCATAGGCCATACGGATCAAGGGGTATTGCTTTTTAGCTTCTTCCAAATTTCCAGCTTTTAGGGTATCTCGGAAACCTTCTGTATCCTTGAGCAATTGGTCAATTTGCATTTCAACAAAGTCTTTGTATTCCGCTGTCGCATTGTCCAAGGTCTTCTGGTCAGCCTTTGACAACTGCACTGTTGAGCTGGTTTGCGTCTTTTGACTCGACTGTTTGCTAGTAGAATTTGCACATCCTGCTAAAAGAGCAACACTCAATAAAAGTAGACTATATTTTTTTCATGAAAGACTTCTCCTCATTTGTTCTTGCCCTTATTTTACCAGATATTTTCTCATTTTTCAATAATTGTCTGAAAATTTAATAATATAAAAACTTTTCTGAGAATCTGTCTTTTACAAAGAATATCCTTAACCCGTCCGATTTCGGATTCTTTAACCACCACAAAGATGCTATCTCCTAGATACAAGCGAGTTGCACCATTGACCGTATAGCTCTTACCGCTTCGCATTTGCGTGGTAATCAAAATATCTTGAGGAAGGTGCAGTTCATGAACTTGTTTCCTGCAATCTTTTTCGGATACAGGGATCTCAATCAAGGTCAGCTCTCCTTCTTCTTGTGCCTTATCCGGCAATAGTTGCTCCAGCATGGCTTCATAGACTGGCGCTCCATGGAAGAGATCCATAATTATATAAGCTACCAAGGTGACCATACCTAGTGGCATTAAACTACGAATATCACCGACCATCTCTGTCACCAAGATCATAGCTGTCAAAGGCGCTTTTGAAATAGCCCCAAAATAGCCACTCATACCTAAAATGATGAAAGAGGCAGCTGGTTTTGAGAGATAAAGCCAATGTTTTGGAGAAAGGTTCCAACAAAGGCCCCTAAGAGAGATCCTAATGCTAAAATTGGAAGGAAGATGCCACCTGGCAAGCCACTACCATAGCTCAACATACTCCCAAATGAAACGGATCAAAAAATAGAGAAGGATGGTCAGCACTGGATACGGTACTCGAGCTAAATCCAAGACCAATTGATTCCCACCACCAAGAATTTGGGGAAGAAAATAGCCGATTGGAAGAATCAAGACAAAGGCAAATAAAGAAGAATAATGAGAAGGAACATGGAAAATCTTCTCTAGCAAACGATACAGTCGACCGATATTGAGGACCACTATTTCATAGACATACCCTGCTGCCCCTAAAAAGACTCCAAGAAAAAGATAAATCCAGTACTGAGACAGATGGAGCGGCGGAATATTTTGCGGCATATGAAGTACGGGTGTTTGACCAAAGACATTGAGTGAAATAAAATTAGCAGTCAGACTAGCGGCCAAGGTCGAAATCCAAAAAGAATCGTGAGAAAAATGATGGTAGACTTCTTCCACGACAAATAAAAGTCCTGCTATAGGTGCATTAAAGGCTGCTGCAAGGCCTGCAGCAGCTCCACTTGCAATCAAAGACCGCTCCTCAACTGGGCTGACCTTCAAATGATGGGCCACTCTTTTCCCCCCATTGCTCCTAATTGAATACTAGGACCTTCACGACCAAGCATCAAGCCACTTCCGATGGCCAAGACACCTAGAATATACTTCTTCCACAGGGTATCCCACCAGCTCACCGCCAAGAGGCCCTTAAGCTCTGCTTCGACTTGCGGAATTCCTGATCCCTTGATATCCCGATTGGTGCGAATGAGGCGACCAGCAATCAGTACGATCACCCCCATACCCCAACAGCATCGCCAGCAAATAAAGTGGTTGACCAGACATCTCCTTGTAAACGCCTTGAACAAAATGAAAAATATGTTCGATCAAAAAACGAAAACTCGAGACGATACAGCCCACAACGATCCCAACCAGAACACCTCTGACAATATGGGCCACAATCGAACTAGAGGCAAATTGAAATTCATTTTTTAAAGGCTTCTTCTTTAGCAGACATTCCCTAACTCCTTCAAACTCTTATCCTATTCATTATACCTTATTTCACTGCCTATGAATACATGGAAAAGAAAAAAAAACAAAACTAGCACCAGTAAAACAAGTTAAGCAAAGAAATATAAATATGTTTTTTTATTATTGATTCATTATTCAGCAGTTAAAGTCTGCCATTGTAATGTAGTTGTATGGTTTGTTGAAGTTTGTGAAGTGCAAGAAGAACAAGTCAGTCAAGGCCAATTTATCAATCGTCACGTGTTCTTGAATCGCAAGTGAGAACATGTGGATAGCCATTGAGATGGCGCTATCATGATACCATTTGAGCTCCAAGGGATTTGACGAGAGTCTTTATCATAGACGATCTTGATACCAACTTCGTGATTATCGTGTTTGATAAATTCAGGTTTTGAAGGTCGTTAAAGCCAGTTTCAGTGGCATTGAAGCCTGCAGCTTTCGCTTTTCAAGAGTCAAACCAGTTGAAACCATGTGAAGGCCATAGATAGAGATACCGTTAGAACCTTGAACACCGATTCCTTCTTCAATTCATGACCAGTCGCATTGTAGGCACCGACAATACCTGAACGAACCGCATTAGATGCAAGAGCGATGTAGCTCATTTCGTTACGAGCGTTATCGAAGATCGTCGCACAGTCACCAACTGCGTATACACCTGGAAGTGACGTTTCTTGTTTCTTATCGACAAGGAAGGCACCGTTGCGGAAGAGTTCGATCTTCCCATCAGCAAGAGCTGTATTTGGACGGAATCCAACAGCCAAGATAACCATATCTACATCGAAGGTTTCTTTATCGGTTACAAGGCGTTCTACCTTACCATCTCCTTCAACCGCTTGAACTGTTTGTCCAAGTGCCAAACGGATGTTGTGGTCTTCAAGTTTTCGCCATGATGTCAGTGAAGTCTTTGTCGTAGTAACCATTCAAAACAGTGTCCACGATATCCACCAAGACAACATCTTTACCAAGACGTTCGAAAGCTTCCGCAAGTTCAACACCAATGTAACCACCACCAACTACGGCGATACGATTCAAGTGTTTGCTGTTATCTTTCAATTTTTCGATCACTTCTTCAGCGTTTTGGTACAATTTAACGAATTGAAGATTTTCAAGAGTTGCTTTGAATTCTCGGTTACCAGGAACGATTTCAACTCCTTTAATTGGAGGAATGATTGGTGTTGATCCAGTCGCAAAGATTAATTTTTCGTAAGATTCTTTTGTGTTCTTTTCCATCAACTTCTGCAGTTACCACTTTGTTGTCATAGTCAATTGAAAGAACAGGAGAGTTCATGTAGACTTTTGCACCTTTGCTTCCAATTTTTCTTTTGTCAGAGTAGAAAAAGACCTTCAGGACCATCGATTTGTTTCCCCGATCCAAAGGCCATCCTGACATCCAAGGAATGAAATAGTGTTTTGTCAAAAACCACAATTTCATTTTCATTTCCGAAATTATCTAACATAGTGTTGATACAAGCTGTTCCGGCATGGTTAGCCCCTACAACAACGATTTTACCATAGAATAAATCCTACCTTATTTAATTTACTTCTTGAGTATATCATAAAATGATATCGGTTACAATTATTTTGCTCAGAATTTGTGAACTTTTTTTCAAATTTCCAGAAAATCACACTTCACATGTTTCAAAAAAATGTCAAACAATATGCTCGAAAGGATTGTGAAAAACGATATCTTTTGATATACTGTAGTAAGTGAAAATGGAAAGGATAGATTTTTAGTGGACCTAAGTAGTCGATCCGAACGGTTGATGGGAACGACCATCACTGTTTTGATCTTTCACCCACAAGCGAATGAAATCTTAGCCTCAATGTTTTGAACTTCTTCGCTCCTACGAACATCGCTTCAGTGCTAATGATGCAAGTTCTGAACTCATGGAGGTCAATCGTCAAGCTGGTATTGCTCCTGTCCAAGTACATCCAGATCTTTTTGAACTGATTGCATTAGGAACCTTGCATAGTCAAGCTCAGAACAGCCATTTTAAACATCGCCATTGGTCCTCTTGTACAGACCTGGCGAATTGGATTTTTTCAGATGCCAGACGTCCCTCGGCAAGGGGAAATTGACCAAGCGCTGCCAAGATCGATCCTCACCAAATCCAACTCGAACCAGAAAACCATACAGTTTTCTGAAACGTCCTGGAATGAAGATCGATTTAGAGCCTTGGCTAAGGGTTATAGCGCAGACTGCATTGCGCCTTTTTAAAGAGCCAGGAGTAACAGATGCCCTTGATTGATCTGGGAGGCAATATCCTCACTGTCGGTCAACACCCCGTCAAACAACAACCTTGGCGGATTGGCATTCAAAATCCAGTCAAAAAAAAGAGGCAACACCTACTGGTCCCTCCGTCAAGGATAAATCTGTTGTCACCTCTGGCATCTACGAGCGTCATTTAGAAGTTGACGGCCAGTCGTTTTCATCACATCTTTGATAGCGCGACGGGCTATCCGGTCGAGACAGACTTAGCCAGTATCACCATCATATCTGATCGATCCGTAGATCGGCGAGATATGGACTACCCGCTTGTTGGGGAATCTCCTGCTTCTATCCTCAACACTGTTGAATCACTTCCTGGTATGGATACCTTATTGGTTTCAAAATCAGGCAAGATCGCCTATACAAGTGGGCTTCAATCTTATTTATAATTCTCCTATCAGAAAGGAATTTTTTCATGATAAAACTTATTGCGATTGTAGTGGGGGACTAACTCCAAACGTTCTACAAACCGTCAACTACTTCAATACATGCAAAAACATTTTGCTGATAAAGCTGATATTGAATTGCTTGAAATTAAAGATATTCCTATTTTTAATAAACCAGCAGACAAACAAGTGCCTGAAGCTGTCTTAGAGATTGTTGCAAAATCGAGAAGCTGATGGGGTGATTATTGGAACTCCAGAATACGACCACTCTATTCCAGCAGTCTTAATGAGTGCACTAGCTTGGCTCTCATACGGAGTCTTCCCATTGTTGAACAAACCTGTCATGATTACTGGGGCTTCTTACGGTACGTTGGGATCTTCACGCGCCCAACTCCAACTTCGCCAAATCTTAAATGCTCCAGAAATCAAAGCGAATGTCTTGCCAGATGAATTCTTGCTTTCTCATTCATTGCAAGCCTTTGATCAAAATGGAGACTTGCGGATTTAGATGTCATTCAAAAAAATTAGATGCCATCTTCAATGATTTTCCGTGTGTTTGTGAAAATTACAGACAAATTGCGCAATGCCCAAGAATTGCTTCGCAAAGATGCTGAAGAATTTGACTGGGAAAAACTTGTAAGATAGGAGACAGAAAAGAATGAAATTTTTGTTGACTTGTAGGATCAAAACTACGATCAATCATATAAACCAAAAACTCTTGGAATTCATTCGCCGCCAATTTAAGATTAAATTTGAATTGGAAGTTCTTGAAATCGATGAAGTTCCAATGTTTAACCAAGATGAAAAAATGGGACGAAAGTTTCCAATTACGTCTTTTATATAACAAAAATCACTCGAGCAGATGGTGTCATCATCGAGCACAACCATACGATTCCTCTGCTGCCCTCAAGTCTGTTCTTGAATGGCTTTCTTTCTGAGGTGCAATCCATTTGAAAAACAAACCGGTTATGATCGTTGGTGCTAATAAGTGATCAAGGGACTTCACGTGCGCAAGTTCACCTCCGTAAGATCCTCGATGCCCCAGGTGTCAATGCTTATACCCTCTTCAGGAAATGAATTTCCTTCTTGGAAAAGCAAAAGAAGCTTTTTGACGAGACGGCAATATCATCAACGAGGGACTGTAAAATTCCTCTTTGAAACTTCTGTTTAGATAACTTTGTGAAATACGGTGAGAGTCGTTTCTTAAATTTGAAAAAGTTCACCAAGATCCAGATACCATGTTTGCGAAACGCGTGCCACCTCAATCAGGTAGCCGGATGTCAACTGTTCACGGATCCCTTCCACCAGCACGTATGAAAAAACGTGGAATGGGTGATTGGTACCCTTCGTAACGGTAACCAAGACTATGTTCGGACCATTGTTCCAGGATCTCCTGAAGGCGTGATCAACACCCACAACTACCAAGCCATGTACTATGATGATGGTTCTTATGCTGGTATCAATGAGATTGTCTTCTCAACTTCAAACCATGGTTAGACTGGTACCTGCAAACAACCGACAACGCCTTGTAGGTGGTAAAGTGACCATTTGCTCCCCTGCTGGTGACACGGTAGTGCAGAGATGCAACTTCTGGTGCTTCTGATGCTGGAGGACATGGTGACGGAGGGCACGGAGATGCCGATGCCACTTCTGGTGCAAGCAATTAAGAAATTATAAAAAAATGAGCTTCGTGCTTCATTTTTTTATTGTAACTCCTTTTGATAATCTTTCTTAGCATCGTCGTTCGAAATAGCCCTAATTGGACATGTCCAATTTTTCCCATGACTGTCTATAAAGACTTCTGTAGGAATAGAGCGAACCGGATAATCGGCAAATGCAGAACCATCTGGATTGTACAAGACCGGTACGGACTTTGTAATCTTGTTGTCAAACCTGACAAAATTCTTCTTCTTTTTTTTGAGAGTCCTGGTGCCATAATGGTTAGAATTCTATCCGTATCCTTGACTAATTTCTCTAATTCAGGCATGTACTTTGCCGGCAAGGACCACACCAAGTTGCCCAAAATTTCAAATAACTTTTTTGCCTTTATAGTCTGAAAGTTTGACCGTATTCCCCTTCATATCCTTTAGTTCAAAGTCACTAGCGTCTTTTCCTACCAAAGGATTCTTATTCGTTGTTGTATTCATTGTTGGCTGATTGCCCATACTATTCTCACTGGTTTGATCCATAGAACAAGCTGACAGCAAAGCCAGAGAAAGTACTGAGAAACAAGCGTATTTAATACCTTTCATCATGCGTTAAACCTCCGATTTTTTTATGAAAAGATAGATGACAAACTGTTCAATTGTCCCAAAAGTAAGAGAATTCCCATCAGAATAATGATAGCTCCGCCGATTTTTTTCAGCAACAACAAATGGGGTTTGAGACGATTAAAGTAAGGTAGGACCAGACTAGATGCTAAGGCCAACAGTAAAAACGGAAGGGCCATTCCCAATGTATAAACAAGGAGATAAATAGCTCCCATAAGAGCATCTTGCCCATCTGATGCTGCTAAAGCAAGAACTGATCCCAATACCGGACCAATACAAGGCGTCCCAACAAAACTAAAGCCAAGACCAAGAAGAAAGGCTGAAAACAACTCATTCTTCTGTTTGTTGGCTCCAAAATCTACTGTATTTTTGCTTCTCAAGGAAGTGAAAATGAAAGACTTCCATCTGATGAAGACCAAGGATAATGATGAGGGCTCCCATCAGATAACGGAACAATTGGTGTACATGATCTTTCCAAGTAAGCCCGCTCCAAAACCAATGAGGAGGAAAATAACAGAAATACCAGCAATAAAACAAAGGGTTTTCAGCAAGCCATGCCAGCGAATTTTTTCTTCCCGAACAATCGGATAGCCTTTTCCTGATCACTTCCTAGCAAGATTCCAATATATACTGGTAGCAAAGGAAAGACACAGGGAGAAAAGAAAGACAGAATACCCTGCAAGAAAAACTGTCAGTGAAAAAACGATTGGATTCATAGTTAACTCCGTATATTGATATGCTACATTCAGTATAACATTGATTGACCTATAATAAAAATTTCTGCTACGTTTTTTACTAAAATTTGGAATTAGGATACTAGTTTTCAAAAAAAAAACTCTAAAGCACAAAACTTTAGAGTTTCTAATATACTTATTCTTCTGCCGTTTGTTTATTTGGTAATACGAGCGATAAAAGAATCCCGATGACTACTGGAACCAACCATGGAAGAGATTGAGCTGCAAATGGAAGCAAAAGCAATCCCCTTTTCTACTAGTGAAATTTTAAAGGTACTTGCCAGAACACTTGCAAGAGAGACCAAGCTGGCTAAGAAAATAGTCAATTGCATTCCTGGTTTTGAAAGAGCCACAAATTTATTCACTATCACAATCAATACAATGGTAATGGTGATTGGGTAAAGAATCATCAAGACTGGCAATGAAAAAGCAATAATGGCATTCAGGCCAAGGTTGGCAATCGCAAAACCAATCAGAGTGAAGACACTTGCATAGATTTTGTAAGAAATTTTAGGGAAGGTGCTATGGAAGAATTCACTAGTAGAGACGATTAAACCTGCTGTTGTGGTAAACAAGGCACCGTCACCATTCCTGCTAGGAAAATCTGAGCAGTCGGACCAAAGATCGCTTTGGTCGCTTCTGATAATACATACACTCCTTTATTGGTATCAGATGACATAACAGAAGCCGGAATTGGAAAATTCCCCAGATATCCTAAACCGATATAAAGCACACTAAAAACCAAGTGCTACGACATTCCAACCAGCCAAATAGTCTTGATATATTCTTTCTTACTTGAAAATCCAAGTTGATTCAAGGTAGTCACCTGCGATCACACTAAAGGCAACAGATGCCAAGGCATCCAGGTATTGTAGCCCTCTAAAATCCTTGCCCAAAGGCAGAAGCTTGATAGGCTTTTGTGGCTACCATTGAGCGTGTCCACTGTATTTTAAAGCTCCAAGAACGACCAAGATCAAAATAAGAATCGCAAAGATCGGAGTCAAAATACGACCGATTCGATCTAGAATCTTAGATGGATTCAAAGCAATCAGAAAGGCAAGCAAAAAATAGACCAGGGTAAAAATGAAAAGTGCTAAACTAGCATTCATTCCACTAATAGAGGTGCTATCCCCACTTCGAAAGATACCGTCGCTGTCCTTGAATGGCAAAAGCGAAAGGACCAATCGAAAGATAAAGCGCAACTAAGTATACAATCGCGAAAAAACAGGTGAAACCTTACGAGAAATCTCATGAATATATCCTTTGGGATTAAGTGTCCCTGATAATCAAGGTCACAATGGCGATCCCAACGCCTGAAAGGACAAACCCAGCAATAGCTGGCCAAAATTGATTACCCGATAAAGCACCAAGAGCCGGTGGGAAAAATCAGGTTTCCAGCACCAAAAAATACCAAACAGTAATAAACCTGTCAGGGAACCTTTTCGTAACATACGATCTCCTTAAAAAAACGATAATCTTAACTTTATCAAATTCATTTGAAGAATGCAACTTAATTTGTATGAACAATAAGCTATAGATCTCCCTTTATTATGGTACAATGGATGTAAGATTTTTAAGGAGTAAAGCATGTATCTATATCTATTCTGGTTATTTCCAGCTCTTATCTTTTTATTGTTCTTTATGAGTGATCGCAGAAGACTTTTTAATGCTTATCTCTTTTCGATAAACCTGGGGCTTCTTCTACTGATTTCTGCATTTTTATTTAGTCGTTCGAACTGAGCTATGGTTTAATCAACAAATTGCAATTATTGTCTTTGTTGTGATTTCCATCTTCGTTTTTCTCAGCATTATTTTTCTCATCTATCTTTCTCCTTTTTAACGGCCGTCAAATGATGCTTTTTGAAGGAAAAAGACTGGCCAACCTCCTCTCTCTGCTTTATGGACTGTTTATTATCGGAGCTTTGGCACTACATTTTCTACCCTATTTCCAAAGGGAATGACATCCTCATCTATCTAACTGACTTCGCCTTATTTTACATGACCTTTCTCTACCTCTCTTATGTATCCTATGGACCTTTTGCAATCTCTCTTTCCAGTTCGCAAAGAGCCAGATGCCATTATCATTCTTGGCTCAGGTTTGATTGGAGACAAGGTTCCCCCACTCTTGGCCCAGCGTCTTGATAAAGGAAAGGCTATCTATGAGAAGTTCTTGGGACGATCAAAGCTGATTGTTTCTGGTGGCCAAGGATCAGATGAGCTCATCGCAGAGGCGGAAGCTATGGCCAGAATACTTGATGGAACACGGGGTTCCAGAAGACGCCATTCTCATCGAGAATCGATCTCGTACTACTTTTGAAAACCTGACCTTTAGCAAGCGTATCCTTGAAGAAGAGGGGCTTGGCAAGAGAGTCCTTGTGGTGACCAATTCTTTTCACGCACTCCGTGCAGGTATCTTTATGAGACGATTGAAAATACCTGGTCGAAGTATCGGTTCAAAAAACAGCTTTTACTATCTTCCATCCGCTTGGATTCGAGAAACCGTTGGCTTGGTTTCACTCTATTGAAATGGCATGTCGCCTTCCTAGCTCTTCTATTCCTGCCTTGGTTCTTTACACAAATCATGAAACTGATTGAGTTCTTCATTCAACATCTAAACTAAAAGAGGCTGGGCAAAAACTGTCCAGCCTTCCTTCTATGCTTGATAGAAGTAACTATATGACGCAGTGGTTGATTGGCATCTTTGTTCGCTTTTCAAGCTACAAAAGATGACCTAATCAACTTTGTGCGGGGGTGGAATACGAACTCTTTTTAATTAATCAGAGTTCTTTCCCACTCCCTTTCTTGTCTAGTGGTCACTAAAGCGTCTATATTTAATGCGGAAATCGAAATAATTTTCTTCCTGCAGTTTACGGAAAATATCGCGATAAGCCTCTTCGTCAAAGTGGTCACCCCGATAGAGAATTTCAAAAGCTCAGTCCTTCGTATTCTAAAAAGGCATTGGCAGTTTTAAATCCATTTCGCTTATAGAAATCCATCCGAGACTGACGTTGCTCTAGATTGTCACATTCTTCATCCAAACGTTCCACTTCAAGAATCATGGTTCTTTGGTAAAATTCTACCAATTTTTTTCAATAATTTCTTGACCATAACCGTGGCTACGTAGGTGGGGCATAATGGCAAAAAGCTAACATAAAAACTTTCTGATTATAGATAGAAAAAGCAAATCCTACAAATTCTTCTTCGTTATAAAAGCAAAAAATTAGCATCGTCATTGTCCGTATAACGCAGGTATTCCGACATAGGGACTCGCTCTTCTTCTTCTGGGAATGCCTCGATATTCAGCCTCGACCTTGTCCAGATCTGGGGAACGTTTCCGTGATTAATTGGCTGGTTAAGCTCATAAAGCCTCCTTTTCTGCCCTGATTATACCAAAAAATGTAAGGGCCTTTCAACTATCGACGCTTGTCGCTGGTTCCTGAAGTTGGTATAATGACACTATGAAAAGAATTCAACGTGTGGATCTCATAGATGGTCCTATTTTACCCGCTCTTTTGAGTTTCGCCTTTCCTATTCTTTTTATCCAATATCTTTCAACAACTCTACAATACCTCGGATGTTATGATTGTGGGGCGTTTTTTAGGTCAAAAATCTTTGGGCCATTGGGGCAACCTCTGCTTATTTTTGATTTGATTGTTGATTTGCTGTCGGTGTTGGCAATGGGATGGGGATTATTATCGCGAGAAATTATGGGGCTAAAACGAAGACCAATTGAAAATCAGTCGCCGCAACAGCTATTATTGGTTGCATCCTCAGTCTCTTCGTGATCTTCATTGGCGCTGTCGGACTTTATCACTGCTCCAGTTTTTGGGACCCCATCAGCAATTTGTGTCTCAGTCTTATCTCTATATCGCTACCATTGTTAATGGTGTGGCTGTGACCTTTTGCCTATAATCTTTGCGCTGGACTTCTTCGAGCGGTTGGCGATAGTCTAGCGGCACTCTGCACTTTCCCTGATTATCGCCGCCATTCTCAATATTCTTCTCGATCTTTATTTTTATTACCCAACTCCATCTTGGAGTTCAATCTACTAGGATTGCAAACCATTATTGCCATGTATTTCTGGCCCTTCTTTGTCTTCTCTATATTCATTAAGAAGGTCCCTTTTCTGCTCCCCGCATCGCAAGGATTTTGTTTGGGACAAGGAGCTTATCAGGATCTACAGGGCCTTGCCATGGGCCTCTGCATTTCCATCGTTTCGATCGGAACGTTATCCTCCAACTGGCTACACCGCTTGGAACAACCATTATCAGTGCACAGGTCGCAGCCCGTCGTATCATGTCCTTTGCCGTTTTACCGATTACAGCTATCGCCTCAAGTATCACAACCTTTATCTCGCAGAATTTTGGCGCAGAGCAATTCCAGCGGATCAAAAAGGCGTTACCATTGCCAACCTTCTTTCTTGCTTGGTCTGTCTTGGTTGTTGCTGCTCTTCTATTATTCTTCACAAGTCCGTCTTTTAACCAGCTTTATATTTCCGGCTCGACAAATCCTGATCTCATTGCAAATGCCAGTCTTATCTCCAGATCAGCTCTTGCTTTTATCCTATTTTGGCGAGTCTCATCATCCTGAGAAATGCCCTACAGGGAATGGGTAAAAATTAACCCCACTCACATCCAGTTTTATTGGAATTGTTTGGAAAAATTTTCGTTCTGTGGATTATTCCTCACACCGGCTACATGGGGGTCATTCTCTGCGAACCACTTATCTGGATTCCCATGACCCTACAGCTCATCATAATCTATCGAAAATCAGGTACCAACTCCTTACTGAATAATGATTGATTAACAAGACCAAAACAACTTCTGCTCATTTGAACAGAAGTTGTTTTAGATATCTAGCTATTATAACAAACCGATGGCTGTTCCATCAGCAAACTACATCCATATTCAAAGCGACTGGACGTTTTGGTAAACCAGGCATGGTCATGACATCCCCAGTCAAAGCGACAATAAAGCCTGCTCCCCATTTTTGGAACCACTTCACGAATAGTGATTTCAAAGTTTTCAGGAGCTCCCAAGGCGTTTGGATTATCGGAGAAGCTATATTGTGTTTTTGGCCATACAGATTGGCAACTTATCCCATCCATTTTTCACGATTTGGGCAATTTGTGTCTTGGCTTTCTTCTCAAAATTCACCTTAGTACCGCGGTAAATTTCTGTAACAATCTTTTCAATTTTTCTTCAACAGAAAGGTTGTTATCATACAAGCGTGTGTAGTTAGCTGGACTTGTTTCGATGGTTTTAACCAGCGTTTCAGCAAGTTCAACTCCACCGTCAGCACCATTCGCCCATACACTCGCAAGCTCAACTGGCACCTCAATTTCAGCACACAATACTTTCAAAGCAGCAATTTCTGCTCTGTATCAGTGATAAATTCATTGATGGCAACCACTGCAGGAATGCCAAACTTACGGATATTTTCAACGTGACGTTTCAAGTTGGCAAAACCAGCACGAACAGCCTCTACATTTTTTCTTCAGTCAAAGCATCCTTGGTCACTCCACCGTTCATCTTAAGAGCACGGAGAGTCGCTACGATTACGACTGCATCTGGTGATGTAGGCAAGTTGGAGTTTTAATATCAAGGAATTTTTTCAGCCCCAAAGGTCAGCCCCAAAACCTGCTTCTGTAATCGTATAGTCTGCTAAATGCAGAGCTGTCGTCGTTGCTAATACAGAGTTACATCCATGGGCAATATTGGCAAATGGGCCACCGTGAACAAAGGCAGGCGTTCCATAGATGGTTTGAACCAGGTTTGGCTTAATCGCATCTTTGAGGATCAAGGCAAGAGCCCCTTCCACTTCCAAATCACGGACATAAACTGGACTACGATCATAACGGTAACCAATTACAATGTTGGCCAAACGACGTTTCAAATCTTCAATATCTGTCGCCAAGCAAAGGATGGCCATGATCTCAGAAGCAACGGTAATATCAAAACCGTCTTCACGCGGAATCCCATTTAAAGGACCGCCAAGACCGACAGAAACATGACGAAGAGCGCGGTCACTCAAGTCCACTACCCGTTTCCAGATAATCCGACGTTGGTCAATTCCTAGCTCATTTCCTTGGTGCAAATGATTATCAATCAATGCTGAGAGAGCGTTATTAGCCGTTGTGATCGCATGCATATCCCCTGTGAAATGAAGGTTGATGTCTTCCATTGGTAGAACTTGGGCATAGCCACCACCAGCAAGCACCACCTTTAATCCCCATAACCGGACCCAAAGAAGGTTCGCGAATGGCAATCATGGTTTTTTTACCGATTTTATTCAAAGCATCTGCTAGACCAATGGTGATGGTTGATTTCCCCTTCTCCAGCTGGAGTTGGGTTGATCGCAGTGACTAAGATAAGTTTTCCTACTGTATTTTTCTCAACTTCACGAATCTTATCAAAGCTCAATTTCGCCTTGTATTTTCCATACAATTCAAGATCATCGTCAACCAAACCAATTTTTCTTCACAACGTCCACAATCGGTTGGAGTTCAATGCTTTGAGCAATTTCGATATCTGTTTTCATAAAGGGACTCCTTTATATTTGATAGATCTATTATACCTAAAATTCGCGAAAATAACATATTTTTTCCACCTTTTGAATCGAACGTTCGTTTTTTATCTAAATTTTATGGCTACACATAGCTAATCCTAATAGCTTCAGAAC
>VOFI01004275.1_pt1 | contig 35843 bp, 50 predicted proteins | sample 5384131 | NCBI WGS metagenome assembly VOFI01 (sample SAMN12384728, study PRJNA508395) | human gut metagenome | isolation source: healthy gut H | host: Homo sapiens
AGGTGTTGCAATGTGCTGTCGTTATTGGAATTTATTTATCTTGGGTGAATATTGTAGAAATACAAAAGAAATACTGTTGATTGCATAATAACATGTGCACTGGAAAAGAAGGTGAAGATATTGTTAAATATATACAGAACTATGGGAAATGGAAAATAATTGTATTGTAGAAAATATTGCTTTTTTGCTCTGATGAACATCCAGTATATAAATATACAAATGAAATTCGTTAACTGGGGATATGGTGGAGAAATGGCCAGTAGATCAATTTTAGTAGATTGCCCGTTATTCAGCTTTTTAATTTTTATTCAGGAAATAATTATAATAAATCTTTGATAATGTAAAAAGATTATGTACAGCGAAAAGAAAAAATTGCGAATATTTTTCACCAAATGAACAAATTTATATAGAGAATGGTACAGCGTATATTTATATTTATTAAGAAAGATAGGAGAATACATAGTTGAAAGAAAAAAAAAATATCAATAATTATATCTGTTTATAATGAAGACAAAAAAATGCTATAGATAAATTTTTTGAAGAGTTTGATAAAATAAAAAATCAGTTTAAATGGGATTATGAAATTATTTTTGTTAATGACGAAGTATCGATATTAGTTCGAAAATGTTATATGAATATAAAGCTGCAAGTGACGAAAAGCAAAATACTCATTTCAAGGAATTTGGACATGAAGCGGCTATGATTGCAGGAATAGATAATGCATCAGGTAATGGAATTGTTTGTGCTGATGTAGCTGATTTACAACATCCTTTTGGAATGCATTCATGAAATTATTGCTAAATTTGAAATGGGATATGAAGTTATCAGCATGGTTCGTTTGGAAAATAAATCAGCAGGGTTAATAAAAAAATATAACATCAAAGGCTTTTTACAAAGTGATAAATATATTATCCGATCAGGCAAGATTTGAAGAAAATGCTTCTGATTTTTTGCGATTAGTAATAATGTAGCTAGAGTATTAAAAAATAATTATAGGGAAAAAGGTAAGATTTTTAAGAGGATATGTACAAAGTGTTGGGTTTAAAAGTACTACTATAGAGTATTCAGCTGCGGATAGAGCTGGGGGTGAAAGCCATTATAATATTAAACGGTTATTAAAATTTTCTATAAGTACGATAGTGTGCTTTTCGGATTTTCCACTTAAATTGGGGATATATGCTGGGTTGCTTTCGGCACTGGCTGGGATTATTGTTCTGATTTACTCCTTGTGTACAATTACAGGATCTCCAAGTGGTTACACAACATTAGTTACGCTGATTTGTTTTATGTTCGCTGTGCTGTTTATTGTAATTGGAGTTATAGGACAGTATATAGCAGTTATGTTTTCTGAGTTGAAGGATAAACCGATTTACATTATTGAAAAAAAGATTAATTTCGATGAAAAAAATAAAGAGTAATAAAAAATGGAGAAGCTAAGAAATTGTTTTTTATTTTTGAGTATGGAATACTTTTTGTGGATGAGAGAAATGAGTGAAAACAGATAACTCGTAAAAAAATCAAAGGAACCACATACATTTATTACTCATATGAGCATAATTACAGTTCGGAAAAGGGATATACGGTTCCCAAGAGCACATCAATTGGTAAGTGTACAGATGATGAACCGGATCTGATGTATCCGAATACTAATTTCCTGAAGTTTTTTCCGTCTGAGGAACTTCCAGAAACAAAAGGTGGGGCTCACAGGAGCGGATGTCTTAGAATTGGTACATATTTAGTACTGCGTAGAATCATTGCAGAGTACCATCTGGATGAAATGATTGGAAACATAATCGGTAAGAATAGTGGCTTGTTTCTTGATCTGGCTGTGTATTCAATTATTGCAGAGAACAATGCGGGTCAGTATTATCCTGATTATGCATTTAATCATCCGCTATTCACAGACAGGATGAAAATCTATAGTGACTCGAAAGTTTCTGCCTTCATTAACAGTATTACAGGAGATCAAAGTCGTGCATTTTTAGATGAATGGAATGAAAAACAGGATCATAGCCAAAAGATATACATATCTTATGATTCAACAAACAAAAACTGCCAGGCAGGGGATATTGATTTTGTAGAGTATGGTCATCCCAAGGAAGATACCGGTGCACCTGTTATTAATTATTCTGTTGCCTATGACAGAAACAATGCAAAACCACTGTACTATGAGGATTATCCGGGAAGCATTGTAGATGTATCACAGCTACAGTACATGTTGGAAAAAAGCAGGCGGTTATGGCTACAAAAATGTTGGTTTTATTCTGGATAGAGGATATTTCAGTAAAGAAAATATACACTACATGGACAAATACGGATATGAGTTTGTCATTATGATGAATGGACGCGAGCTTTGTGATGTAATCAATGAAGAGATACGTCTGTGTGGCTATTTTGTTATTATAACCTCAGAAAAAATGACAGCTGCTCAGGCCCTGGAGTTATATAAAAGCAGAGATGCATCAGAAAAGTTGTTCCGTGGAGATAAATCCTATCTTGGAAACAAAGTTTCCGGGTACATACAAGCGAGTCGGTACATGCAAAAATATTTATAGAGTTTGTGGCACTGATTATCCGGAGCAGGTTTTATACTTGTCTGAAGGAACAGATGCAAAAGAACGGAAAGAAAAATTATATGACTGTTCCAGCGGCAATCAGAGAACTGGAAAAGATAGAACTGATCCGGCAGAGTGACCGTGAATATCGCATGGATTATGCAGTTACAGCTACACAGAAAGAAATACTGAAGGCATTTAACATGACAGCGGCGAATATCAGGACGCAGGCATCAGTGATGAATGAAGACCTGATGAAGATAGAGAAAGAAGGCTAAGAAGAACCATGGCAAGAAGAAGCATTTCCATAGAAGAAAAGATTGAAGCACAAAAAGAACTGGTTTCAAACGCAAAAGACAGATATGAAGCAGATCTGGATAAGCTTGAGAAACTGATGAGAAAAAGAGATGAACTTCGTAGCAAGGAACTGATGGAGGCATTTACCAACAGTGAACGTTCTTTTGAGGAAGTGATGAGATTCCTGTCAGGAAATGAGGTGGATGATGAATAATCAGTATTTGATGAAGGTATATCCTGCCGGTAGAGGGCAGGATGTTTACAGAAATATCGAAACGCTTGAAAAGAAGCAGAAAAAATGCCTCAAACAATGATGTAGGCATTATAGCAGGAAAAACTGCTGTTTTGCACTACGCCATGTTTTGAGGCACTTACAGACAATCGAATTTTTTTCGTAAAGAAAAACTTACTTAAGAATCGTCGGAAAGGAAAGCATTTAAAATGGATAAAATAGCAGTACTCATCCCCTGTTACAACGAGAGCAAAACCATAGAAAAGGTTGTAACAGATTTTAAGAAAGTATTGCCGGAAGCGGTAATATATGTATACGATAATAATTCCACTGACCATACAGATGAAATTGCCCGCAGAGCAGGTGCTGTAGTCAGATACGAATACCAGCAGGGCAAAGGAAACGTTATTCGCAGGATGTTTCGTGAAATTGATGCACAGTGCTATATTATGGCAGACGGAGATGACACTTATCCCGCAGAATTTGCCCCCTCAATGGTTAAGAAAGTATTGAATAAAAAAGTTGATATGGTAGTGGGAGATCGTCTGTCATCCACTTATTTTACAGAGAACAAGCGACCATTCCATAATTTTGGAAACAGTCTGGTGCGTAAATGTATTAACATTATGTTTAAAACCCAGATAAACGACATCATGACAGGCTACAGAGCATTCAGCTACCAGTTTGTAAAGTCCTTCCCTGTATTATCCAAGGGGTTTGAGATTGAGACTGAAATGAGCATTCACGCAGTTGATAAGAACATGTATATCGAAAATGAAGTGATCGAGTACAGAGACCGTCCCGAAGGCAGTGAATCCAAACTGAATACATATTCAGATGGCTTCCGGGTACTGAAAACCATAGCCAAATTATACCGTAATTATAAGCCAATGGCATTCTTCGGACTGGTGGCAGCAGTGCTTTTGATCCTTGGAATTGGATTCTTTATACCGGTATTTGTAACCTTCCTTGAAACCGGACGTGTGGGAAAAATTCCTACTCTGATCGTATGTGGTTTTGCTGTTTTGGGAGCAATTCAGTCATTGTTTTTCCGGACTGGTCCTGCAGACAATGGTTCAGAAGAACCGGCAGGACTTTGAAATGGAACTGCAGAGGATACAGGAGCAGTATAACAAATTATTATGAAAGTTCTGGATAGAAGTGCGAAGCACGAACGTTCATATATGGTAGTAACGCTAGAGCCTGTTTGAAAAATCATTCCGCAATCTGCACGCCCCACTTTGCAATATTCGAATACGGTTACCGTAGCCCGCTACGGCACCCCCTCATCCGGACAAAATCTCCCACAAATTGTGACGCACATCTTGCAGAAAGCCTCTTTTCAAACATGCTCTAGAGACGATAGGTCTGCCTGGAGAAATAATAAAAAGTGGAAGCACAAAAAAGGCTTCCACTTTTTGTTATATGATCATTGTTATAGCCTGTACAACAACAAGACTTTCAATCACCATCATAGTTTCCCATATTTTAAAGCTACGGTTATGATCCACAGACACCATAGATGTAGAGAACAGGGAAAACAGCGCTGGAGCAAGAGGAAGAAAATAACGTCCCTGAATGCCCTGTATATGATCACAGTCCATTGTGGTATAACCGACCATCATGGAAAACATGATCAGCAGCAAAGATCCCAGACAGCTAAAGGCGATAAATGTCCGGTTTTTCCTGGTGAAAACCGGGGCGTCTCCCTTTTACGTTTACAAGCAGTAAAAAGAATGATCAGGAATACTATTAAAAGGGACCAGTTGATATTAATATCCAGCCAGGATAATTTTCCACCTAATAAGCCTCGTAGAATGGTGTCACTGCACTGGATGACCGTATTCCATAAAATATAAATGGTCTGGAGCGGGTGCTGGAATACATATGAAATCGGATAAATAGTATTTTCCGGATCCGCAGAAATATCTGTGGCAAACATTGCAGAAAACATAGGCATAAATTTAATTAAAGTAACTGCAATTAAAAGGACAGCTCCCACGCAGATACATAAAGGAACGATCCAGCGCATCTTTTTATGCATGTGATGATGGGGCACATGGGAAAAACACATGAGCAGCAATAACAAAAGTGGAAGGTAAACCCCGCCTTTCACAATTGCAATGAACAGTGCCAGAAATCCAAGAGCGATCAGGTAACTTTTTTTTTTCGCTTAGGGTTATGTAAACGGTAAAAACACAGTGCCGTAAACAAAAAGATGAACCCGTTTATCACAGAATCATAGGAAGCAGAAGCTGCCTGCTGCAGTGTGATAGGCAAAAGCCCAAGTGCTCCCAGAAGATTTTTTTTCCAAATGGTGCAATGCAAATGGCAAAATAGACCAGAAGGATAAATACCACAAGACTGCAGATCCTTGCCAGCTGGAAGGTAAGCATGGGGGAAAGATGCAGCAGCCGTCCAATACTAAGTCCTATTGCAGCCGGAACATAAACGACTGCAGGAACCAGACCTGATGTGCTTACATAGGAAATTTCAATCAGATCCGTATCCGAAGCAAACTCAAAGCTGTGAAACAGAAGCTGGTAGTAGGAGTTCGTCTCCAGTCCATTGCTTAACATATCGCTTAACTGAGCATCACAACGCCGTTTATATATGGTATTGCCTGGGGTTTCCGTATTTTTACAAACAGCATTTTGTTAGAAAGGCTGTAAGCTGCATCAAAATGCGTTGGTTCATCCGGAACTCCGTGAACAGTAACCAGGCATTGGAAAATCAGTCCCAGAAATAAAGCAACAGGAATATAAAATTTCGTGCACAGTCATCTGGCGGATAATGATCAGATAAAATGTCATTATTATAAATAAAAGCAAAGATCACACACAGCGCAATATAAAAATAAAGCATGAAATTATTGTCGCCGTAAGTGAAGGAATAAATAATATTTGTATGACTGTTTGTATCGTTGTTAAACTCCCTGAATCAGGGCCTGTTTTTCATTTGATGTAAAAAGAAAGAACCGTTTTGTCCCCATTTATTAATTTCAGTTTTAATTGTAAATGTGCATTTTCAGAGGCACTTACTGGCTGGGGACAGATCGCAGGTCAGTTCTTTCTTTTTTTGTTGCTCGGAAAACGGAAAGTGCGTGTTCTGCCTGATAATAAATTTCTCCGGAATCTGCATTTGCCAGAGGTGATGAAAAGGCGGGCATTGGAAGTTTTATTTTTGCAGTGCCCTCAAGTGTAAACATCTTTAACTCAGGAACTGTACAGGTAAATGTCTCTGTAAGAACGGGGGAATCCGAGGTCAAGGTTATGGTACCTGTGGGTTTGTGAGTTGTCATCATAACATATTCAATGGGCTGATGAAGGTTAAAACCGAAACTGGGCTTTATACATAAGAAGACATACACCACTGATAGAGAGAAGAATGATAAAAAGCGAGAGGATATGTCCTGGTATTTTCTTTTCTTTATTCATATATAGAATCTCCTGTGTAAAAAATATTTGTGAAATATGCTCTGCTATTCACACAAAAATAAAATTTCATGTTAAAATATTATAACGAATTGGAAATAAATATGCAATGATTTATAAGAAAAGAGAGGGATAAATGAAGAAACGGAAGCGCTTACTGGTTATACTTTCAACATTTGTCATGGCTGCTCAGCCCCATGTGCGTTGCCGCAGAAATGCAGGATGCAGAAGGCTTTGGGGCAGTAGAAGAAATATGGGCTGACGAGGAGAACGAGGAGGAATTTTCAGCTCCTGAAGTGGGGAAAATGAGGATTTAAATGGCTTTCAGGCTGAAATTTCCACAGAGGAAAAATGACAGGATTGAGGCAGAAGAATCTGGTGAGATCATCTCCGGTGCTATTGCAGGAGATTCCGTTGACAGCGGCATCAGCCTTTTTCTCTGGACTATTACACGGACAGCTATGGTGCTCAGCTGGATGGAAATGCAAAGGCCTTGTATGATCTTTTGGTGCAGAATTATGTGGTGGATTACAGCCAGTATCTGGAAAGTGTTGATTTTCCTTTTGAATTTCCTGATACCATTACATTTGAAGCAGTTGTTGAGGATGGCAGTTTTCAGAGAAAAGGAGAAAGCTATGTACAGGCTACCAATGATGTGAAAACAGCCATTCAGGCAGCTTCAGATGTTTTTTCCTATGATTATCCACAGGCTTTCTGGTTCAGGGGCAGCAACTATGGATACCGGGTCAGCTGTGTTCGGGATGGATCCTCTTCTACCGGATACAGGGGAACATTTAAGAATTTCACCTTTAAACCGGCGAACAGGGAAATCAGTGAGAATGCCCATACTCGAATGGGGGATTTTATGGATGGTGTTCAGAGTGCTGTTGCAGAGCTGAATGAGCAGACTTTGGGCATGGATATGGAGCAGAAAATAAAGCGGATTCATGATTATATCTGTCAGAGAGTTACTTACAGGAACGATAATACTTTTGTGGGTGCATTCTGCCGCCTCGTTGTTTCTGGATGCAGATCCTGCATTTGTCTGCGAGGGCTATGCGAAATCCATGAAAATTTTCTGCTATTATATGGGAATAAATTGTGCCTGTGTCAGCGGAACAGCCAGGGGAACTTCTTCAGGAACTCCTGGAGCGCACATGTGGAATTATGTACAGATGGATGATGGAAACTGGTATCTGGTGGATGCCACATGGGATGATGTGGGAACCCCGCCATCTTCACGGTATTTGCTGGTGGGACGCTCTACAAAGGGACAATATATTACCATTGGTGAGGAGCGTGTGGAGTATACCAGTTTTTCTACTACTTCAGCAGAAACGGCTGGTCCTGTGTTTATTTTGCCGGTTCTGGCAGAAGAGAGTTATGCAGATAATAAGGGGAAAAATGAGCCCGCAGTTACAGTTGTGCCTACAGTGACACCAACTGCGGCGGTAAGTGCGGAACCGACTCCGACTGTAAGCGTGGCTCCGACCCCGACCGTAAGCGTGAAACCGGCGCCAACCGTAAGTGCGGAACCGACCCCAACCGCGAGTGTAGCACCGACTACCCACTGTAAGCGTCACTTCAATCCCGACTGCACCCCAGTGCCGACTGCGACACCCGCACAAACTACCACCACACTTACTTTACGGGTAAAACAAAACCTACAAGTCCGGTGGTAAAATAAAGTCAGTCCGCACCACCAATAAGAAAATTGTCAAAGTGGATAAGAAGGGCAAAATCACTGGGAAAAAAAGCCGGAAAAGCAACGGTAACTATCACTTATACCAACGGAAGCCGTAGGATTTACCAGGTAAAAAGTGCAGAAAGGTATTGTAAAAACAACTGCTGTTTCCGTAAATAAACGGAATATAATCCTTGCCAGAAAAGGAAAAAGCTTTCAGCTGAAAGTTACTCTCACACCAGTCACCAGCCAGCAAAAAGTAACTTATAAAAGTTCCAATTCCAAAGTAGCAGCAGTAAATTTAAAAGGAAAAAAATAGTTGCGAAAAAGAAAGGAACAGCTACAATTACAGTGAAGTCAGGAAACAAAAAAATCACCTGTAAAGTGAAAGTAAAGAAATAATCCCCAAATACTGTCAGAACCGAAACAAAAAAAAGTTTTGGTTTTGACAGTATTTTTTTTATTGACAAAGCCCAAAAATATGATATACTTTGATAATCAAACTATTTTAAATTAAAAACAAGAAACTACACAACATACCGGAGGGTATTATGGTTGGAAAAATAAAGGGAACCGGTTCCTACAGGCCGGTTCAGGTGTGGGACAATGACAAACTGTCCCACATGATGGATACAAAGTGATGAGTGGATTCGTGGGCGAACCGGAATCGGTCAAAGACATATTGCAAGCGGTGGAGAGACCGTTGCTTATATGGCAGCTCGTGCGGCTGAGGAAGCTCTTTTCAGATGCAAGAATGCGACCGGAAGAGATTGATTTGCTCCTGGTGTCTACCATGTCATCTGAAAGAATCATGCCATGTGCTGCCTGTGAAGTGCAGAAACTGATCGGTGCAGTGAACGCAGCTTGTTTTGATCTGAACGGTGCATGTACAGGATTTCTGTTGGCGTTGAATACAGCCCAGGCCTATCTGGGACAGCAGATTTATCGCAGGGCATTGGTAATCGGTTCCGAAACTCTTTCCCATCTTACAAACTGGAAGGACAGAAGTACCTGTGTATTGTTTGGCGATGGTGCCGGTGCGGTGGTGCTGGAAGCGGAAGAAAATGCAGTCTATATCCAGGCTGCGCATTCTATTGGAAGTAAAGGCGAAGCCCTTACCTGTGTCAGCCGCAATCAGCAGCAATTTATAGAAAAAGACGCAGATCTCTCTTCAACTTACATGCAGATGGATGGAAAAGAAGTATTCAAATTTGCAGTTTCCAAAGTTCCGGAAGTGATTACGGAGGTGCTGGAAAAAGCAGGAAAAACAAAAGAAGAAATCCGCTTTTACATGCTTCATCAGGCGAATAAAAGAATCGTTGCTTCAGTGTCAAAACACATGAACGAACCTTTGGAAAAAGTATCCGATGAATATAGAAAATCTGGGGAAATACATCCTCCGCAAGCATTCCGCTTCTTATGAGTGGAATAAAAAAGGCAGATTAAATTCAGGAGACTGGATTATCCTTTCAGGATTTGGCGGTGGACTTACCTATGGAGCCAGCCTGCTTCAGTGGTAAAAATGTGTATCAGGGCTTTGAAAAATAAAACTATAGCAGATAAAAAGGCTGCTTTGTCATGGAAATCAGGTAATTCAGGCTGATAAATACAGGTTGTTAGAGAGCGCTTTGAAAATCATTTCCGCAATTTGCGCGCCTATTTTGCAGAATGCCTTTTTCAAATACACTCGGGTCATATAAAGTGAACAGCAACCAAGTAAAGCTTTGAATCATAAAAAGTTGAAAAATGGATTTGAAAATCTAAAAAACAAAATAAGGAGAACAAAAAATGTTAGAAAAAATCAAAGAAATCGCAGCAGATTCATTAGGAGCAGACGTAAGTACAATGACAGCAGAATCATCTTTCAAAGAGGATCTTGGAGCAGATTCCCTGGATCTTTTGAGATGGTAATGGCACTGGAGGAAGAGTTTGAGGTAGAGATTCCTACTGAAGATCTTGAGAATATTAAGACCATCGGTGATGTGGAAAGCTATCTTCAGAGTCGCCAGTAATTTGAAAATTTTGTATTCAGACTTTGGCAGTATACAGAAATAATCAGCCGGAATGTCAGGAAATATAAGTTATTTAAAGGAGGATTCCGGCATGTATTTGCCATAGGCGGGCATGGTATAACGGAATTACAGAATGGAGAATTTCATGAAAACAGAAGTTACGGAATTACTTGGAATTGAATACCCGATCATTCAGGGCGGCATGGCCTGGGTGGCAGAATATCATCTGGCAGCAGCTGTTTCAGCAGCTGGCGGGCTGGGGCTGATTGAGCCGCAAGCGCTCCTGCAGACTGGGTTCGTCAGCAGGTACGGGGAAAAAAAAAACTGACCGATAAACCTTTTGGTGTGAATATTATGCTGATGAGTCCATACGCAGATGAGATTGCACAGGTAATTGTGGAAGAAAAGTTCCAGTGGTTACAACCGGTGCAGGAAACCCTGAGAAATACATGAAAATGTGGAAAGAAGCAGGAGTAAAGATCATTCCGGTTATTGCTTCTGTGGCTCACGCAAAGAGAATGGAGCGATGCGGAGCGGATGCTGTAGTGGCAGAAGGATGTGAATCCGGCGGCCATATCGGTGAGACAACCACAATGGTTCTGGTGCCTCAGGTCGTAGATGCAGTGAACATTCCGGTTATTGCAGCTGGTGGAATCGCAGACGGAAGAGGGATTGCAGCAGCCTTCATGCTTGGTGCAAAAGCCGTTCAGATGGGAACTCATTTTGTGGCAACCACAGAGTGCTGGGCACATCAGAATTACAAAGATATGATACTGAAAGCAAAGGACATTGATACAAAAGTAACCGGTCGCTCCACCGGTCATCCGGTACGTGCTCTCCGCAATCAGATGACAAAAGAATACTTGAAAAAAGAGGCAGAAGGAGTTCCGTTTGAGGAACTGGAGCAGATGACACTTGGCAGCCTGCGCCGTGCTGTTGTAGACGGAGATGTGAAAATGGGAAGCGTTATGGCTGGTCAGAGTGCAGGACTTGTGAAGGAGCAGATGAGCTGTCAGGAACTGATCAGAAAGCTGGTAAAAGAGACGGATGCGTTGTTGAAAGGAACTGGAATTTATGAGTAAGATCGCATTTCTTTTCCCTGGACAGGGAGCACAGAAGGCTGGAATGGGACAGGATTTTTTATGAAAAGTATCCCTCTGCCAGACAGATTTTTGACCAGGCAAGTCAATGGCTTTCTCTGGATATGAAAGCTCTTTGCTTTGAAAAAATGACAGATTAAACCTTACGGAATATACGCAGGCAGCACTGGTAACCACCTGTCTTGCAATGGAAAAAGTGGTGGAGGAGTGTGGGCTTCATCCGGATATAACTGCCGGATTAAGCCTTGGAGAGTACTGTGCCATCGCTGTTTCAGGTGGAATGAGTGTGAAAGATGCCATAGTAACTGTGCGAAAAAGAGGAATTCTTATGGAACACGCAGTGCCGGCAGGAGAAGGCTCTATGGCAGCTGTTATAGGTCTTGATGCAGATAAGATCCAGACCGCAATTGCAGGAACAAAGGCTGAAATTGCCAATTATAATTGCCCTGGACAGATTGTTATCACAGGACCAAAACCCTGCTGTAGAAGAAGCTTCTGTGAAGCTGAAAGAAGCCGGTGCAAGGCGTGTACTTTCCCTTGCAGTAAGTGGTCCTTTTCATTCCTCTTTGCTTCAAAATGCAGGAAAAGAACTGGAAAAAAAGAACTGTCAAAAGTAGAGTTTTCCGGTCTGAAGATTCCTTATGTGACCAATGTAACCGCCCAGTATGTGACAGACATCAGCGAGACAAAAAATCTTCTTGCAAGGCAGATTTCTTCCTCTGTTCTCTGGCAGCAGAGTGTGGAAAAGATGATTCAGGAGGGTGTGGATACTTTCGTAGAAATTGGTCCCGGAAAGACTTTGGCTGGTTTTATGAAGAAAATAGCGCCGGAAATGAAGACCTATAATATTCAGAATGTGGAAGATCTTGAACAGATTTCAGATCTTATACACAGTAGAAAATAAGATCAAAAACAGTTAATTAAAATAATACCGGTATTATCAGAAGCAGCAGATACGGAGAAATTCAGACGTGGTTAACAAAGGAAAAGTTAATGTTTGTCGTGCTGGAAAAATATGATATTCACCTGACTTTACAGGAGTAAAACAAGGAATGAATGCAGAAAAAAAAGATTGCAGTTGTAACAGGTGCTTCCTGTGGAATCGGAAGAGCAATTGCTCTTGAACTTGCTGCTAAGGGAGCATTTGTAGTTATAAATTATAATGGTTCAAAAGAAAAAGCGGAGGCAGTGAAAGCTGAGATTATTGCTGCCAGAGGTGCGGCTGAAACCAGTCAGTGCAACGTATCTGACTTTTGATGCCTGCGGTGCTTTTATTAAAGAAACAGTAAAAAAAATATGGACAGATAGATATCTTGGTGAATAACGCAGGAATTACAAAAGATGGTCTTTTAATGGCTATGAGTGAGGAAGATTTCTGCAGGGTTATAGATACAAATCTTAAAGGAACTTTTTAACTGCATTCGTCATGTGACCAGACAGATGTTGAAGCAGAAAAGCGGACGCATTGTAAATATGGCATCCATTGTTGGCATCGGCGGAAACCCCGGACAGGCTAATTATTCCGCATCAAAGGCTGGTGTGATCGGACTCACAAAGAGTGCAGCAAAGGAACTTGCATCAAGAGGAATTACCGTAAATGCCGTTGCTCCTGGCTTTATCAGAACGGACATGACAGATGTACTTTCTGATAAGGTAAAAAAGAAGAAACCTTGAAGAATATTCCTATGGGGAACTTATGGTGAACCGGAGGATGTAGCCAAGGCAGTAGCATTCCTGGCATCACCGGAAGCCAGATATATTACAGGGCAGGTTTTGTGCGTAGACGGAGGAATGTTATGAGTAAAAGACGTGTAGTGGTGACTGGACTTGGAGCAGTAACACCTGTGGGAAATAATGTGCAGGCCTTCTGGGAAAGTGTAAAAACAGGTAAGGTAGGAATCGGAGAAATTACCAGATTTGATACTGCAGATTTTAAGGTGAAGCTTGCTGCAGAAGTAAAAAATTTTAATGCAAAAGATTATATGGATTTTAAAGCTGCCAAACGAATGGAGTTGTTTTCCCAGTATGCAGTGGCTGCATCAAAGGAAGCTATGGCAGATGCAGGAATTGAAATGGAAAAAGAAGATCCTTTCCGCATCGGGGTAATTGTGGGTTCTGGCATTGGAAGCCTTCCTGCAATGGAGGCAGCAGATCAGAGACTGATCCAGCGCGGACCATCCAAGGTTGACCCTCTTCTTGTTCCCAAAATGATCAGCAATATGGCCGCTGGAAACGTATCCATTGCGCTTGGTGCAAGGGGAAAATGCACCAACGTAGTGACTGCCTGTGCGTCTGGAACACATTGTATCGGAGATGCATTTCGTGCAATCCAGTATGGCGATGCAGAAGTTATGATCGCAGGGGGAACGGAAGGTGCGATCAGCCCGGTTGGTGTGGCTGGATTTACGAATCTGACCGCTCTTAGCACCAGTCAGGATCCATATCGTGCATCCATTCCATTCGATAAAGAAAGAGGCGGTTTCGTAATTGGAGAAGGAGCCGGAGTTGTTGTTCTGGAGGAACTTGAGCATGCAAAAAGCACGTGGTGCGAGGATCTATGCAGAGGTAGTCGGATACGGCGCAACCTGCGACGCGTACCACATTACTTCTCCGATTGAAGACGGCAGCGGAGCGGCGCATGCTATGACGGATGCCATGAAAGAAGCTGGTGTACAACCTGAAGAAATCGACTACATTAATGCGCACGGAACCGGTACACATCACAACGATCTCTTTGAGACAAGAGCCATTAAAGCAGCACTTGGAGATGCGGCAAAGAAGGTAAAAATCAATTCTACTAAATCTATGATCGGACATCTTTTAGGAGCCGCCGGAGGTGTGGAAGCTGTTGTCTGTGTGAAGTCCATTGAGGAAGGTTTTATTCATCAGACTGTAGGCACAAAGGAGACAGAAGAAGAGTTGGATCTCGATTATTGTATCGGCGGACCAACACGGCAGGAAGTAAATTATGCTATGAGTAATTCTCTTGGATTTGGTGGACATAACGCAGTACTTTTTAATGAAAAAATACAGGTAAAAGTGAGTAATATCAGTTTGCGAAGCCTGTAACTTTGAAGGTACTGAACAGCTACATTTAAAGTATGAATTGCTGCAGAAATTGCTGTAAATAAGGAGAAAAAATCATGGAATTTGAACAGATATTAAAGTTGGTTGACCATGTATCAGCTTCTCATCTGGAGTCTTTCTGCTATGAAGGTGATGGAGTGAAACTGACTTTAAATAATAAAATTGCACCTGTGATCATACCTGGAACCATGCAAAATAACATATTATCGGGTGCTGAAACAGGAGAAAAAGGTTTCGTATATGGAGAAAAATATAGCATTTCGGAACAGGCTCCAGATAGAAAAATAGCGGATAAAGAACTTTCTGCAAGTGAGAAAAAACAGGCTTCAGATACAGTGATTTCCAACGGAGAACCAACAGGAAATACTGTGAAATCTCCTCTGGTAGGAACATTCTATGCAGCTCCATCTGAGGATGCTCCTGCCTTTGTAAAAGTGGGAGACATAGTAAAAAAAGGACAGATTCTTGCTATTGTAGAAGCTATGAAACTGATGAACGATATTGAAAGCGATTTTGATGGAGAAGTTGCAGAAATTCTGGTTGAAAACGGTCAGCCGTAGAGTATGGACAGCCGTTATTTGTAATCCGTTGATATGGAAAGAAGCTAAATTTTATAATATCCATGTTAAAAGGTCAGAATCCCTTTTGACACGCAGACCATTTTATCAAAAATAGGATAAATACACTCGTTTTTCAATGAAATAGGAGCAGATATGAATCACTTAAATATAAAACAAATTGAGGAAATCCTTCCTCATCGTCACCCGTTCCTTTTGGTTGACTACATCGAAGATTATGAACCGGGAGAATTTGCTGTTGGCTATAAATGTGTCACATTCCGGGAGGATTTTTTAAAGGACATTTTCCCCAGGAGCCGGTAATGCCAGGCGTTCTGATCGTGGAGGCACTGGCACAGACAGGTGCGGTCGCGATTCTTTCCAAGCCCTGAAAACAAAGGCAGGATTGCTTACTTTGGCGGCATTGATAAGTGCCGGTTTAAAGGGAAAGTTCAGCCTGGAGATAAGCTAAAACTGGAAATGAAAGTCATGAAACAGAAAGGGCCTATGGGTGTTGGAGAGGCTGTGGCAACTGTGGATGGAAAGGTTGTAGTGAAAGCGGAACTTACTTTTATGGTGGGCTAGATAGATGTATATAACGATACTCGGAAGGGTGAAATTATGATCAGAAAGTTATTAATTGCCAATCGCGGAGAAATTGCCGTAAGGATCATCCGCGCCTGTGGGGAAATGGGAATAGAAGCAGTTGCAGTGTATTCTGAGGCAGACAAAGAAAGCCTGCATACGCAGCTTGCAGACGAAGCCATCTGTATTGGACCGGGACCTTCTGTTAAAAGTTATCTGAATATGGAAAGTATTATCAGTGCCGCCATAGTATCCGGTGCAGATGCAATACATCCTGGCTTTGGCTTCTTATCTGAAAATGCCAGATTTGCCCAGATTTGTGAGCAGTGCGGCATCACTTTTGTGGGACCTCCATCACAGGTAATCCAGAATCTGGGAAACAAACAGATTGCCAGAAATACCATGGAAGCAGCAGGAGTTCCAGTAATCCCTGGCACCACAAAAGCTATTCTGGATGTGGAAACAGGAGCAAGAGAGGCCAGTCAGATTGGCTATCCGGTCATCATAAAAGCAGCTCTTGGAGGCGGTGGAAAAGGTATGAGGACTGCCTTTTCTCCGGAGGACTTTGAACTGGCATTTCTTACAGCTCAGAAGGAATCTCAGATCGCATTTGGAGATGGAACCATGTATATCGAGCACTTTGTGGAACATCCCAGACATATTGAATTTCAGATCCTTGCAGATTGTTATGGAAATGTAGTGCACCTTGGAGAAAGAGATTGTTCTATTCAGCGAAATCATCAGAAAATGATTGAAGAATCTCCTTCTATGGCAGTGTCAGAAGAGCTGCGGAAAGAGATGGGAATTGCAGCAGTAAAAGCGGCGAAAGCAGCACATTATGTAAATGCTGGAACCATTGAATTTCTCCTTGAAAAGACAGGGAAATTTTATTTTATGGAGATGAATACCCGAATTCAGGTGGAGCATCCGGTGACAGAATGGGTTACCGGTCTGGATCTGGTTAAAGGAACAGTTAAGGATTGCTTCCGGGGAAGCTCTGCCTTTTTCCCAGGAAGATATTCATATTCAGGGACATGCTATAGAATGTCGTATTAATGCCGAAAATCCATGGAAAAATTTTCGCCCGTCACCTGGAACAATCACGGATCTTCATCTTCCCGGAGGCCAGGGAATCCGGGTAGATACAGGAATTTACAATGGTTAGCAGATTCCACCGTATTATGATTCCATGCTTGAAAAGCTGATCGTACACGGCAATAACCGTGAGGAAGCAATTGCAAAAATGAAAAGCGCTCTGGGAGAAATGATCATTCAGGGTGTTGATACAAATGTAGACTATCAGTTTGAATTATGAACGATCCGGACTATCAGAAAGGTGTATTTGATATCGGCTTTCTGGAGAGTCATCAGATCGGAGGAGTGAAGGTAAATGAAGCTTAGATATGCCTTTAAACGTACAATTGCAAACAAATCTGCAGGTGCAGATAAAGAACTGAAACCAGAAGTGCCGGATGGTATGCTGAAGAAATGCAATGCCTGCAAGGCCGCTGTATTTGTAGATGAGGTGAAAAAGAATGCCTATATCTGTCCGCATTGCGGCAATTATTTCCGTGTTCATGCAAGGAGAAGAATCGAAATGCTGGCAGATGAAGGAACCTTTGAAGAGTGGGATAAGGTAATGCCAATAAGTAATCCTTTGTCCTATAAAGGGTACGAAGAGAAGGTAAAAAAGCTTCAGGAAAAGACAAATCTGGACGAAGCAATTGTCACAGGAAAGGCAAAAATAGGCGGAATATCTGTAGTGCTTGGAGTGTGTGACAGCCGTTTTCTCATGGCCAGTATGGGAGAAAATGTGGGTGAAAAAATTGCCAGAGCAGTGGAACGGGCAACGCAGGAACGGCTGCCTGTAGTGCTTTTTGCATGCTCAGGAGGCGCCAGAATGCAGGAGGGAATCTTTTCTCTGATGCAGATGGCAAAGACCTCCGCAGCTTTAAAAAGACACAGCGATTCCGGGCTTCTTTATATCAGTGTCCTTACGAATCCAACTACCGGTGGTGTGACAGCAAGCTTTGCCATGTTGGGAGATATTATCCTGGCAGAACCAGGTGCATTAATTGGTTTTGCAGGTCCCAGAGTGATAGAACAAACGATCCGGCAGAAGCTTCCTAAAGGCTTTCAGAGTTCAGAATTTCTGTTGGAACATGGATTTATTGATCAGATTGCAGAACGAAAGAACATGAAAGAAACACTGGCCAGACTTTTGAAAATGCACTGTAAAAATGACTGCGCGGAAAGTCTGGAAGGGCAGAAAAATGCAGAGAAGATTTCAGAAAAAAAATCTGATTCAGCTGACGGCATGTCTGTAAACAGCAAATCAAATGTGGATTTTACGACGAAAATCACAGCAAAAAAAATCTGCCTGGGAGCATGTTTCTCTTGCACGAAGCAAAGAACGTCCAACAGGAAAAGATTATCTTCCCTGGTTGTTTGATTACTTTACAGAACTTCATGGAGACAGACTTTTTGGCGGTGATCCGGCTCTGATTGGCGGTATTGCATACCTTGCAGGAAAGCCTGTAACTGTGATTGTCCAGGAAAAAAGGAAATGGTACAAAAGAGAATATTGCCCATAATTTTGGCATGGTTTCTCCGGAAGGCTACCGAAAATCCCTACGGCTTATGAAGCAGGCAGAAAAATTCCACAGACCAGTGATCTGCCTTGTGGATACACCCGGGGCGTTCTGTGGACTGGAGGCAGAAGAACGGGGGCAGGGAGAGGCGATTGCCCGAAATCTGTATGAGCTCTCCAGCCTTAAAGTTCCGGTGCTTTCTATTGTAATTGGAGAAGGAGGCAGCGGTGGGGGCCCTTGCTCTTGCCGCAGGTGATCAGGTCTGGATGATGGAGAATTCCATTTATTCAATTCTTTCACCAGAAGGCTTTGCATCTATTTTGTGGAAAGACAGCACACGGGCAAAGGAAGCCGCAGAAGTAATGAAGCTGACAGCCGCAGATCTGAAGGAGCTTGGAATTATTGAGCAGGTAATCCCTGAGAATCAGCCTCTTACTAGAGAAAATATGGCAGATACCATGGAAGAGTTGAAAAAACAGAATAGAAGAATTCCTGGAAACTTATCAGTTACTTGATCCGGAAAAATTACTGAATAAGCGCTATAAGCGTTTTCGAAATTTGTAAAATTGTAGAAAAACATATCAAATTGTGATATACTTACCGTAAATATTTGCTTGGATGTTTTATAGAAAATAATGTTGTCACATTATAGGAGAGAAAAGAGTGGAGAACAGGGAAGTTATTAATGATGTACTGGTACATCTGTTCAACGAGATTATGGAGCTGGAAGAGCAGGCGATCATTACGGAAGAATATAAGGATATCACGAATAATGATATGCATATTATTGAAGCTGTAGGCCTTGGCGGGAACAAAATGTCCGACATTGCGGCCAAACTGAATATCACCGTAGGTTCCCTGACCACTTCAATGAACAGCCTTGTAAAAAGGGATACGCCACAAAGAGAGCGAAGTGAGCAGGATCGCCGTGTGGTATTTATCCATCTCACCCTGAAAGGGAAGAAAGGCCTATCATCACCATGCGGAATTTCACCGCAAAATGACAGATGCAGTGCTTGATGTACTGGACGAGAAGGAAGCGCTTGTCCTTGCCAAGGCCCTGGACAGTCTGACCCTTTTCTTCAGGCAGTATAAAGCATAATATCGGTAGAACCGGATTATTTTGACTGTGACGAAACTGAATTTCTCTTTTTTGAATTCCATGTTTTGATCTGGATAATGATTATGACGCATATAGTTTGACTATAAATCCAAGAGACAAATATCTGACTGCTGCAGCAGTATATTTTCTATTACGAACTGATGGGATCAGGTAAAAGATCCGGAAAGGACATTCTATGAAGAGAAGAGCATTATCATGGTTTATGGCCGCTGCACTTGGTGTTGGAACAATGGCTGGAGGTATTGGAAGCGCAAATATTGTATTGGCAGAAGAACAGAAGGAAGAAACGGAAGCGGCAGATGAGACATCAGAAGAGCCGGCTGATGAGACGGATTCAGACAGTTCTGTAATGAAAATTTGGGGAGCACTGAAGGGTCCTACTGCAATGGGAATGGCACAGCTTCTGGACGATGAGAATTACGAGTTTTCCCTTGCTGCATCTCCAGATGAAATTGTTCCAATGATCGTTCAGGGACAGGTAGATGTAGCAGCTGTTCCATCCAATTTAGCCTCCGTTTTATATCAGAAAACAGATAAAAACGTCAGCGTTCTGGCAGTAAATACTCTTGGTGTTCTTTATCTGGTAGAGAATGGTGATTCCATCCAGTCTGTAGATGATTTAAAGGGAAAAACGATCTATGCCAGTGGTAAAGGTGCGACTCCGGAGTATGCGTTAAACTCTGTTCTGAAGTCTAATGGACTGGATCTGGAGAAGGATGTGACCATTGAGTACAAGTCTGAGCATGCAGAGGTTGTAGCAGCGCTTGCAGAAGACCAGACAGCAGTTGGACTTCTTCCACAGCCTTTTGTAACCACTGCACTTATGAAGAATGAGAACCTTCGTGTGGCCCTTGACCTGAATGAGCTTTGGGAGTCTTCTGCGACAGATGGAAGCAGGCTGGTAACAGGTGTTGTAATTGCCAGAAATGATTATCTGAAAGAGCATGAAGCAGACATTGATGCGTTTATGGATGCATATAAGGACTCTGTAGAATTTGTAAATTCTGATACAGAAGCAGCTGCCCAGATCATTGGAAACCATGATATTATTCCGGCAGAAGTTGCAGCAAAAGCTATTCCGGAATGCAGTATTGTATTTATGGAGGGCGACGAAATGCAGACCATTCTTTCTGGTTATCTGAACACACTAAATGAGCAGAATCCGGAAACAATCGGAGGTCAGTTACCAGATGAGGACTTCTATTATAAACGCTGATAAGGCAAAAAAATATCGGATATTTTATAAAATTGTGGCAGCTGCTGTATGGATTATGGTATGGCAGCTGACCAGTATGTGGCTGAAACAGGAGATCCTTCTGGCATCTCCTGTTTCTGTTATAAAGAGACTTACCGAATTGATTGTAATGGGAGATTTCTGGAAATCTGTGGTGTTCAGTTTCGTAAGGATTATACTGGGATTTTCTCTGGCTTTGATCCTGGGAACGGTTCTGGCGGCGCTTTCTTCTGCTTTTTTTGCTGTGGAAGTGCTGATGGAGCCATTGATCATGGTGATAAAAGCTACGCCAGTTGCTTCTTTTATCATTCTGTGCCTGATTTGGATCCCATCCAGAAACTTATCCGTTTTTATTTCGTTTCTCATGGTTTTTCCAGTGGTATATACAAATATTCTGGAAGGAATCAGGCAGACGGACAAACAGCTTCTGGAGATGGCAGATTCCTTTGGAGCGGGAGTGGGGAAAAAATTACAATTTATCTATCTTTCCCAGGTTATGCCATATGCAGTTACCGCCTGTAAACTGGGACTTGGTCTCTGTTGGAAAGCGGGAATTGCGGCTGAAGTAATCGGCATTCCTGCTGGTTCCATCGGTGAAAAATTATACAAAGCCAAGGTGTATCTGGAGACACCAGACCTGTTTGCATGGACAATTGTCATTATTGCAGTGAGTGTGGGATTTGAGAAGATTTTTATGTTTGCGTTTAGAAGAAGTGTGGGAGAATAACCGTAAAAAGGAAGCATTTTCGAAGAAAATATCCGGGCGAAAATGCTTCCTTTTTATAGGGAGCTTTAAAACCTGCACGTCCTGCAGAAAGCCTTTTGCTTTTAGTCTACTCCGTTTTTTTTTGCGCAGATATCAGCGAGACAGCATCTGTCGCAATAAGGCCTGGTTCTGGCAGTACAGACTTCCCGTCCGTGGTTTACCAGGCGGTGACAGAAGTCATTTCCCTCTTCCGGCGGAATGATTTTCCACAGTGCCATTTCAACTTTCTTAGGATCCTTGATTCCATCCACAAGGCCAATCCGGTTGGTGAGACGAATGCAGTGTGTATCAGTTACAATAGCTGGTTTACCGAATACATCGCCCATGATCAGATTGGCACTTTTGCGTCCTACACCGGGGAGGGCGAGAAGAGCGTCAAAGTCACATGGAACATTGTCATGGTATTTTTCATGCAGGATTTTCATGCATGCGCTGATATCTCTGGCTTTACTTCTTTCCCAGTCCGCAAGGCTTTACAATCGCTTCAATTTCTTCAGGAGTAGCAGCTGCAAAGTGCGGCTACGTCCGGATATCTGGCATACAGATCCTGCACTACAACATTGACTCTGGCATCTGTACACTGTGCTGCCAGCCGTACGCTAACCAACAGTTTCCAGGCTTCATCGTAATCAAGAGTGCAATCTGCCAGGGGGTATTCTTTCTTTAATCGATCTATCACTTCAAGAGCGAGTTCTTCCTTTGTCATTTTGTAAAATCCTTTCATGAATGATGTATTCATTGTAATTGGAAATCTTCGATTTTGCAAGTTTATGCTGCTTTATTTTGTATGAACTTAAGAAAAAGTTACTGGTCACGGAGTGACCAGTAATAGGGAAAAAAATCACTGTTGACTCTGCAGACAGTAACAGAAAAAAAGTAGTACTTCAGAGTGAAAATGTGAATATTGTTAAAAAAAATCCCGCGACAGCTATATATACTGCCACGGGATGCACTTTTTAGTTTAAATGCCAGATATCTTTATTATACTGTGCAATGGTTCTGTCAGAAGAGAAGAATCCGGCCTTCTCCGATATTTACGAGCATTTTCTTTGCCCAGCTGTTGCGGTCTTCATAATCTGCAAATACCTGATCTTTAACTTTAATATAATCTTTGAGATCCAGCAAAGTCATAAACCAGTCTTTATTTCCAAAAGCTCGTTATAGAAGTTTCTCAGATGTTCCTCTTTACCAAGCTTCAGCATCGGTTCGCTGACAATAAAATCTACATACTTTTTAATATCAGCATCTCCCTCATAAATTGCTCTGGAATTGTAATCCATCTTCTCATAATGCTTGATAATTTCATCACTGGACTCACCAAAGATATAAATATTATCCTTGCCAACCAGATCGCTGATCTCAACATTTGCTCCGTCCATAGTACCAAGAGTAATAGCACCATTCAGCATAAACTTCATGTTTCCAGTACCGCTTGCCTCCTTGGAAGCCAGGGAAATCTGCTCGGAAATATCGCAGGCAGGGATCAGTTTTTCAGCAGCACTTACATTGTAGTTTTCCACCATAACAAGCTTCATATAAGGTGCTACGTCCGGATCATTCTGAATCAGGGTTTCTAGAGTCAGAAGCAGATGAATGATATCCTTTGCAATGTAATAAGCAGGAGCTGCTTTTTGCACCAAAGATGAAAGTAATCGGTCGTTCCGGTTTCTTTCCGTCTTTGATTTCAGATATTTATAAATAATATAAAGAGCATTTAACTGCTGACGTTTATACTCATGAAGTCTCTTGATCTGGATATCAAAAAACACTGTTTTCATCGATCTCGATGCTGGTATTTTCCAGAACAAAATCCTTGCAGATCTTCTTTGCATTTGTCTTGATCTCAAGCAGCTGATCCAGAACCTTCTGGTCATCCTTGTAAGCAAGAAGCTTCTTCAGTTCATCGGCATCTTTTTTATAACCCTCTCCAATAAGTGAAGAAATAAACTTGGTCAGTGGCTGGTTGCAATACATTAACCAGCGGCGGAAAGTAATACCATTGGTCTTATTATTGAATTTTCAGGATAAATTTCATAAAACTGATGCAGCTCGGAGTTCTTCAGAATCTCTGTATGAAGGGCTGCAACACCATTGATTGAGAAGCCATAATGAATGTCCATATGTGCCATATGAACCAGATTATTGCTGTCAATAATAGCAAGATTTTCAGCCGGATATTTGGCTTTTACCTTTTCATCCAGCTTGCGGATAATCGGAACCAGCTGTGGAACAATGTCCTCCAGATAATGGATTGGCCATTTTTCAAGCGCCTCAGCCAGAATTGTATGATTGGTATATGCACATACTTTGGATACGATTTCAGCAGCTTCATCAAAGGCGATTCCACGCTCACCAAGAAGGCGGATGAACTCAGGAATGATCATACTTGGGTGAGTGTCGTTGATCTGAACGACAGCATAATCAGCCAGATCATGAAGGTTGCTTCCCTTGGAAACTGCCTCATCCAGAATCAGCTGAGCGGCATTGCTGACCATGAAGTACTGCTGGAAGATACGGAGCTTACGTCCGTCGTCATCGCTGTCATCCGGATACAGGAACAGTGTCAGGTTGTGAAGGATGTCCTTTTTTGTTAAAGGAAATTCCGTCGTGAACCATGGATTCATCTGCCAGATCAATGTCAAAAAAGATTAAGGTGGATCGCTTTGTTTTCATAGCCTGCAACATCAATACTATACATGGTAGATTTCAGGGAAAAACCTCTGAAAGGAACCATATAAGTTACATTTGTAGCAGTCAGCCAGGAATCAGGAGTAATCCATGGATTCGGTACTTCATGCTGAAGATTGTCTTCAAAAACCTGTTTGAAAAGTCCAAGATGGTAATTCAGACCAATACCTTCCCCGGAAGTCCCAGAGTTGCGATAGAATCCAGGAAGCATGCTGCCAGACGTCCAAGACCGCCGTTCCAAGAGATGGTTCCGGCTCAACAGATTCAATTTCTGCAAGAGATTTGCCATTTTTTCAGAAATTCTGCAACCTCATCGTAGATTCCAAGATTGATCAGATTGTTGGAAAGAAGCTTACCAATGAGAAATTCGGCAGAAATATAGTAAATTTTTTTCTTGCCATAGTGATAGCCTTTTGCAGCTAACTGCTCTTTTGTATAGGTGAGAAGTGCTTCGTATACTTCCTGGTCGGTACATGCTGCGCAGTCTTTGTGGAACATGTTCTGGATCATAGTTTCTAAAGCTTTCATAATTATTTTCTCCTTTCGAGAGCGTGTGAATGATGCTCGTCTGAAATCCACCGGTATGCCTGATGCCGTGGACATCACCTTTGTTCGATGGTGTTATATTAGCATATGCATCTCTTAGAAAAATACAACAAAACTGTTCTGTTATGACATTTTTTTGCGGAATTTGTGAGGGGACAGCTGATTGGCTTCCTGAAATTTTTTATAAAATAACTGGTATTGTTAAAACCTACATCTAGAGCAATGTCCGTCACAGATGCATCTGTATGCAAAAAGCAGGGACTTTGCCTTTTCAAGTCTGTAGTCATTCAGGTAGGCTGCTGCTGTTTTTCCGGTATACTGTTTGAACAGCTTCATAAAATAGAATTCACTGTAATTGGAAAGACCGGACAGTTCCTTTACAGACAGAGGCTCACGGTAATGGGCACTGATATAGTCCAGGACCTTTTTACAGATAAAAGATTCCTGTTCTGTTCGGCATCTGTAGTAATGATGTAATTTCCTGCCAGCATTTCATAAAAAGCCCATAGAAAAGTCCTTTCAGCTTCATATAATAGAAGGGCGGTTTTCCTTGTGGCATTTATGGATCTCGCAGAAAAAGATGGAAAATATTATTATAATTTTCATTGGCAGGAGTGATCAGATGGGTGAATTCTGCCCGGTTCTCCATAAGCAGGGAGATTACTTTTTCCTGACAGAGATCCCCTGCAGGACCCGCCAGAAAGCTAAGGTCAAACACCACGCTTCTGTAATATAAAATATGTCTGGAATCTGACTTGATTCCATGCAGAACACCGCTGTTGACAATGAGAAGATCTCCCTCTTTCAGACGCAGTGTTTCCCGGTTAAGCCTTGCAAGCCCGTTTCCCTTGTCAATACAGATGATCTCCATTTCTTTATGCCAGTGGTTGTATAAGGAGCGGAAAATCTCACAATTATCTGTATAAGTTTCTACTGGCAGCTCAAAAGAACCATGGGTTTCAAGCTCCTTCATGGTTTCGTCTACGTTTGGTGAAATATCAGGTATTTTATCTGCCATGGCATCCTCCCTGAAAATGAGTATTATCCACAAGCTTCACGAAGCATGCAGAATTGTGTTATCTATGAACTTTGTTCACAAAAACGCCTCGCGGAACGTTACCAGTGAACCGTAACGAAATGTAAACAATAGCGAAATTTGTTTGCTTATAATTAATATGATATGAGTGTCAAAGGTCTTTTTTGACACTCATTTGATACCTGGATTGCTACGCAGCTATGCTGCTCCGCAATCCTCAAATATTCGAAATCCGCTGATTTACTGCGTAAATCGCTACTTTCTCATATTTGGCGTGTCCCAAGTTCAAAAAGCCTTATCGTGCAAGCACGAACAGCTTTTTGACCTTTTGGCACTGGTATCATTAATATATGTTATCATTGTCTTGTATTATACGTTATGCGTCAAACCTTCGCAAGTCTGTAGAAATTTTCGAAAATCTGACGCTTTTATTGGAAAAGAAAACCAGGTGGTTTATAATAAGGATTAAAAGAGCTGCTGTTCAGTATCTGCACATTGACAAAAGCGGTTACTTAATATTCGCTCTGGATGTGCAAAAGATACAGCGGAAAGGAAGGCATTTTGAAGATAGATTTTAAACATGCAAGAGGCGTTTTCGAGGATTATTTAAATGGATATGACAGAGAAGATGAAAAGATAAAATTAAAAAATCATTCACACATATGGGGTGGTAAAAGTGCTCGTGAAATTGGTCACAGAATGCATTTGAATGAGGAAGACCAACAGCTTGCGGAGCTTATTGCCCTGCTTCACGATATTGGAAGATTCCAACAGCTTCGTCTTTATAACAGCTTTTCACCGGACACTATGGATCACGCTGCATTCGGTGTACAACTGTTATTTGAGGGAGAAAATCCGATGATCAGCAGATTCATAGAAGACCGAAGCTATGATGAGCTCATTCGCGTGGCAATTGCCAGACACAGTGATTTCAGGCTGGAAGGAATTCAGGACGAAAGAACTCTTTTCCACGCAAAAATGATCCGCGATGCAGACAAGCTGGACAATTGCAGAGTGAAGCTGGTGGATTCTGTGGAGGCTATGATCGGTGTCCCTCAGGAGCATGCCGGAGAAGGCAAAATATCTCCAATATGGGAATCCTGCCTGAGAAAAGAGGCAGTTTCATCTCCTGACCGGATTACATCCGTAGATTACTGGGTATCCTATGCAGCGCAGTATTATGACCTGAATTTTAAGGAAACATGGCGGATCATGAAAGAAAAGGATGACATTTCCAGGAATATAAAGCGGTTGGAATATAAGGAGAAAGACACCAGGGAAAAGATGGAAATACTGGAGCAGCAAATGAACGCTTACATGGAGAAAATCCTATGCTGAGCTCTCAGATTTCCTACCAGATCATCCGCAGCAGCCGCAAAAACTATGAGCCTGGAAATTAAGGCTGATGTCAAAAAAATGGCAAAAAAATACAAAAATAATACCAATGTGATCTACGAAATCTGTAATGAGCCAAATGGAGGAACATCCTGGAGTACAATAAAAAAAATACGCTGAAAAGATTATAAAAGGTATCCGCACCTATGACAAAAAAGCTGTGATTCTGGTAGGAACGCCCAACTGGTCACAGGATGTAGATCAGGCTGCGCTTTCCCCCGGTTAGTAAAAATAGGAAAAACGTAATGTACACCCTGCACTTTTACGCAGCAACACATAAGGAATGGCTGAGAGATAAAGCACAGGCTGCCCTTGATAAAAGGACTGCCGTTATTTGTATCCGAGTTTAGTATCTGTGATGCTTCTGGAAATGGTGGACTTGATAAAGCTGAAGCAAAAAAAGTGGCTGACTTTCCTGGATAAAAACAATATCAGCTATATGGCATGGAGCCTGTCAAATAAGGCAGAAAGCTCTGCATTTATAAAATCCGGCTGCAGTAATACAGGAAAATGGTCCTCAAAGAATCTGACAGCAGCAGGAAAATGGATTACAAACTGGTATAAAAAGAAATAAAAAGAACACATTGGAAAGTGTTTTTTTCTATAGTTTTGAGAATTTTGAGCAGTTGCAAATCAAAAATATAAATGACTGAAATGGAGTTAATTAAGTGGAAATAATCGCAGATCTTCACATTCATTCCAGATATTCCATGGCAACAAGCAAGCTTGGAACCCCGGAATATCTGGATCTGTGGGCAAGAAAAAAGGAATTTCTTTTAGTGGGAACCGGTGATTTTACCCATCCTGCCTGGCGGGAGGAACTGAAAGAAAAGCTGGTTCCGGCAGAAAGTGGACTGTATCGGTTAAGAGATGAATATGTGCTGGAAGAGGCGAAAATGCTTCCTGGGGAGCTCCCCGTTTCGTAATTACAGGGAGATCAGTTCTATCTATAAGAAGAATGGAAAGTGCCGCAAGGTTCATAATGTACTTCTTTTTTTATCCGGCCTTGAAGAAGCAGATAAAATAGCTGGGGAGACTGGAAAAGATTGGAAATATTCACTCAGACGGAAGACCAATACTGGGACTTGATTGTCACGATCTTCTGGAAATTTTACTGGAAAACTGTGCCGATGGAATGCTGGTTCCGGCACATATCTGGACTCCCCACTTCGGACTTTTTTGGTGCCGCATCAGGGTTTGATACCATGGAAGAATGTTTTGAAGATCTTACTTCATATGTTCATGCTGTGGAGACGGGATTATCTTCAGATCCACCTATGAACTGGCGTTTATCTGCACTTGATGGACTTCAGCTGATCTCAAACTCAGATGCACATTCTCCATCAAAGCTTGGAAGAGAGGCTAACTTACTGGACATTGAATTGTCCTATCAGGGACTTTATGGTGCTGTCCAATATGGAAAAGGTCTTCTTGGAACACTGGAATTTTTCCCGGAAGAGGGCAAATATCACTATGACGGACACAGAAAATGTCACATCTGTCTGAGCCCGGAAGAAGCTGAAAAGTATCATGGAATATGTCCTATATGTGGGAAAAAACTGACTATGGGAGTGAATCACAGAATTATGGATCTGGCTGATAGAGAAAAATGGGTTTGTGAGAAAAAATGCCAGACCTTTTGAGAGCATTGTACCTCTTCCTGAGGTGATTTCTGCCTGTGTTGGAAAGGCTGTAACCACCAAAACAGTCACTGGTGAATATGAAAAAAGATGCTTCAGAAACTGGGAAATGAATTTGATATTTTAAGGGAAATTCCCATTGCGGATATTGAGAAAGAAAGTAGTCACATGATTGCTTCAGGCATTCGGAAACTTAGAAACAGAGAAGTAATCTGTAAACCTGGATTTGACGGCGAGTATGGGAAAATCTGTCTGTTTTGAGGAAAAGGCTGTTTTTAGAAAAAAGATAGAGGAATGTGGTATAAGGAACGGTAAAATGACAGAAAATAAGAAAATTAAAATTGGGATTATTTAAGATACACATGGTCTTTTACGGACAGAAGTTCTGGACATATTACAATCCTGTGACTGCATTTTTCATGCTGGAGATGTGGACAGACCGGAGCTTCTGGATACTATAAGATCATTGGGCGCTTTATATGTAGTGCGAGGAAACAATGATGGATACTGGGCACAGAATCTGCGAAGAAGCTTGAACTTTACAGTGGGAAATGTGAAATTCTTTATGGTTCATGACAGGAAAGATGTTGCCTGGGAGTTAGGGGATACCCAGGTGGTGATTTTTGGACACAGTCATCAGTATTTTGCAAAAGAAATTGACGGAAGGCTGTGGCTGAACCCTGGAAGCTGCGGCAGAAGCCGCTTTGGGGGAGACGTGACCATGGCAGTTATGACCGTGGAAAACGGCAGCTGGCAGGTGGAAAAAATCGTGCTCTGAACAGTCGCAATGTGGAAAAAAGGAATATCCAGAACACAGTTTTACAATTATGTTGTAGAAAAATTGGGAAAAACAGGGGAGAGAATTGTCGAAAGATGACATTGCAATTTTAACAAGATAATGTATAATAGGGCAGAAGAAAAAGCCATGAAAGAAATGAGGATTTGCAGTGGAGAAAAAAAGAAATCGATGTAAAATTCATTGTAGGAATTGTCATTCTTCTGGTGATCTTTGGCGTAGTAGGCGGCTCGTTCTGGAATCTGGTTGCCAGACAGGCACAGAAAGACAAACAGGAGGAAGCCCGTCTGGAAAATGAAGCCATAAGAGCTATTTATGTGGAAGCCGGAGATATACTGAAGGAAATGGTGTTCGTAGATATGGATAAAAAAACTGTTTTCAAGGCAGCGATTCCCAAGGAAGGAATTTATAACAAAAATGATAAATTAATTGCCGGGGATACCTTGGAAAATGGAGATATGGTGAAAATCTACGGTGACAGAAATATGACAAGATCTATCCCTGCACAGTATCCAGGGATTACAAAGATGAAGCGAAATGGCAGGGCTTCTCTTGAGGAGCTTCAGCCTTATCTGGAAATTGCAAATGAACTTCTTTGTGGAGACAGCGAGGAGGAAGACAAAAAGTGAAGTATCTGAGGCAATTTTGTATTATTTTGCTGGTTTCAGCGTTGGGTGAGGGATTACATATCCTTTTGCCTCTTCCGGTACCGGCCAGTGTATATGGTCTTGTGCTGATGCTTGGAGCACTTGCAAGCGGAATTCTGAAACTTGAGCAGGTAGAGGAAGCAGCAGATTTTCTGGTTGAAATTATGCCGGTTATGTTCGTTCCTGCAGGTGTGGGACTTTTTGGAAGCGTGGGGTGATCTGCAGCCAATCTGGCTTCCTGTTGTGCTCATAACAATTCTGACAACCGTCATTGTAATGGTAGTTACTGGACGCAGTACTCAGTTTGTGATCAGAAAGGACAGGGGGAAAGATAAGAAATGATAAATTTTATAGAAAATTCCCTGTTTTTTCAGGGGGCGGCATTAAGTCTGGCTGGATATGAGGTCGGTCTTTTACTGAAGAAAAAGTTTAAAATGGCGCTGTTTAATCCTCTTTTGATTGCAATTCTATGTGTAATGGGAATGCTTCAGCTTATGCAGGTGGATTATAAGACCTACAATGCAGGCGGTCAGTATATCAGTTATCTGCTTACTCCTGCTACAGTATGTCTTGCGGTACCGCTTTACAGACAGCTTACTCTGCTTCGTAAGAATCTGAAAGCTGTCGTTATAGGAATTGTTTCCGGTGTACTTGCAAGTATGGTCAGTGTCTTGATTTTTGCAAAGCTGTTTGGACTTTCCCATTCGGAGTATGTTACTCTGCTTCCGAAATCCATTACTACAGCCATTGGAATGGGTGTATCGGAAGAACTTGGCGGACTTGTTACGATCACGGTTGCAGTTATTATTATCACTGGTGTGCTGGGAAATGTGATTGCGGAGGCAGTTCTTAAAGTGGCAAAAATTGAGGAGCCTATCGCGAAAGGTCTGGCACTTGGAACTTCAGCCCATGCCATAGGTACATCTAAGGTAATGGAACTGGGTCCTGTAGAAGGTGCTATGAGCAGCCTGGCAATTGCCGTTGCCGGACTTCTTACTGTTATTGCCGCTTCTGTGTTCGCTGGATTTATGTAAAAAAACATGTTTGTGGATTAACTACTATGAAAGTATAGCGAATAAATAAGCCTGTAGACATGTTCATTTAGATTTTGTAAAGGAAAACGTCTGGTTCTGTTTAAAACAGGTTCAGACGTTTTTTATCACAAAACGAACAGATATTCGAAAATGATGGATTCATACCGTTTTATAGGACTAATATTGTGGTAGACTAGTCTCATAAAGAAAATATGTTCGGAAAATACGTTCGGTATTTGATGGCGGATGATATTGGAGTTTGGGAAACGGAGGAGATATTATGTGGAAATCAGGCAGAAATATTAACAGCAGAAGAGCTGCCCTTGCAGAGGGATATATGGAGGATACACAGGAGAGCCGCGGCAGGAAATTTTCCGGGAGCACAGCCATGATACTGGGACTTTTTATTACGTTGGAGCTCATGATCGGGGGAGCTATGATCTTTAATTATGATTTTCATGGTGCAGATCTTATTGCTCTGCTCTTTGCTTTTATGGTATTATATTCTGGAGTCGTAGCAGTATTGACAGATAAATAGGAGTAAGGATATGCCAAAATCTTTCCAGCAGAAACTGAAAATTTTATATCTTATGCGAGTCTTTTTCTGAGAAAACAGATGAGGCACATCCCATGAGTGTGAAAGATCTGATTTCCTATCTGGAGAGTCTGGGAATTCATGCAGAGCGGAAGACGATATATGACGATATAGAGACTTTGCGTGTGTTCGGAATGGATATTATGAATCGAAGAGAGACCGTCAGGTTTTTATCTTGCAAGCCGTGAGTTTGAGACTGCAGAGCTGAAGCTTCTTGTAGATGCTGTTCAGTTTTCCAGATTTCTTACTGTTGGGAAATCGCGGCAGTTGATCCAGAAACTGGAGCACCTTACCAGTATTTATCAGGCCAAAGACCTGCAGCGGCAGGCAATCGTACTGGATCAGGTGAAGAATACAAACGAGAGCATTTTATTATAATGTAGATGAGATACACAGAGCAATTTCACAGAACAGACAGATCAGCTTCCAGTATACAGAATGGACAGTGTCCAAGGAGAAACATTTGAAGAAAGGTGGAGCTCGCTATCAGATCAGTCCATGGCAGATGATATGGCAGGATGGTAATTATTATCTGATAGGAGTTGATGAGAAGAGTGGCATTGTGAAGCATTACCGCGTAGACAAAATGTTGAAGATCCTTACAGAGAATGAAGCAAGAAATGGTGCCGAACTCTTCCGGAAATTTGACAGTGCCAGATTTGCTGCCGGTACTTTTGGAATGTTTGGAGGCCGTGAAGAGAAAGTTAATCTGGAATTTGAAAACCATCTTGTTGGTGTAATGATTGATCGATTTGGGCAGGATATTATGATCATGTCCAAGGACAATGAGCACTCCGTCACCAGGGTACAGGTGAATGTAAGTACACAGTTTTATGGCTGGCTTGCTGCCCTTGGAAATAGCGTGAGAGTGATTTCACCGGAGAATGTGCGAAAAGAATACCGGGATTTTTTAAGAAAAGCCCTGGAGAATTATGAAGGATAAAAGCATGACGGTTAAATCCAGACTTTTGGAGTTATTAGAACAGCATAAAGGTGAAACTTTATCTGGCGAGGATATTGGCAGGGAGCTTTCCTGTACACGAGCCGCAGTTTGGAAAGCTGTGAACAGTCTGCGCCAGGAAGGATACCCCATTGAGGCCGGACCGAATAAGGGATATATGCTTGCAAGAGAGAGTAATCTGATTTCAGCAGAGGGAATCAGACTTTTTCTGAAGGATCCACAGGTTGAGATAAAAATATTTGATGCAATCAGCTCTACTAATCTGGAGGCCAGGCAGCTGGCTGTGAGCGGAATAGCTGGACACGGCTCTTTTGTTGTTGCCATGGAGCAGACAGCAGGAAGAGGACGAAGAGGCAGGGAGTTTTATTCTCCTAAAAGGCAGTGGGATTTATCTCAGTGTTATTCTGGAACCGAAGGGGACACTGGAGGGCAGTCTTCTGATCACTACTGCAGCAGCTACTGCAGTGTATAAGGCTGTGAAAGAAGTATGCGGTGTAAAACTTGGAATTAAATGGGTAAATGACCTGTACAAGGATAACCGTAAGGTTTGTGGTATTCTTACAGAGGCGGTCACAGATTTTGAAAGTGGAAATATAGAATTTGCAATTGTAGGAATTGGGCTGAACTTGTACGTTGAGCAGGAACAATTCCCAAAAAGAGCTTCAGGAAATTGCCGGAGGAATCTACGAAGATGAACAATCCTCCAGAACTGCGGACAGGAACCGCCTTTGCAGCGCAGATTGTGAACTATCTTCTGGAAGAAACCCGGGAATTGAAATTGTCAGAAGAATACGTGGAACATAATATTGTTTCAGGAAATGAAATTACAATTACAGATAATAAAAGCAGCAGAAGTGCCATAGCATTAGCGATTTGTCCAGATGGGAAATTGCTGGTTCAGGAGACTGATGGCACTCAGAGTAAGCTGGCTTTTTGGAGAAATCTCAATAAAAATACCGCCGATAAAATAGATTTATCGGCGGTAAAGTTATCAGAAATACTATGCAGCAGATACTTGACTTTCATTGGAAACGCTACTCTATTTTGCAGAATCATTGTCTGGCTCAGCAGTAATGAATGGTTGAACTGAAGTAGTATCCGAAATTTTGATATCGGTATTCTTTATTACATTATCCGCATTCTGATCTGGCTGTGTTGTTGAAGACACTGTTGAGGCAGGTGCTGATTTTGTATTCATTTGTGGAGCGCTGTTATCAACAGGCTGTTGATAAGGACGATATGGCTGCCAATAATGTTCTGACACATCTTTTTTTACAATCAGCTTTTTCGTCAGGAGAGATGCTTTTGATTTTTCCTGTAAGAAGCTGATAACCGGCAACGATGATCAGAATTCCAATGATAACAGAAGGAATCTGGTACATGATATCCTGTATAATAATAGCCAGAGAATTTGGTAAAATCCAGAAGAGCAGATCACGGAAACCATTCCAGAAAACAGCAACTCCGAAAACAATCAGGAGAATTGCCGCAATTTTAATATGTTTTTGCGAGAGCCTGATATTATTCTGAAATATACGGTCAAGATGCAGAATATAGTTATCCTCTATCGCGTAAAATTCTTCTTCCGGCAGTTCTTTCAAGTTATGAACATGGAAGAAACTGTAGAACCATAATACAGGAAGAAAGATAACCAGAGAGGAGATATTAAGCCCTCCTGCAATTGCGATAATAGCCCAGAATAGAGTCATAATGCTGATCCCCTGCTTAAAGAATCCCATATACATTTCTCCCGCACCAGGAATCAGGGAAGAGATAAAAAGCAGGAATCCCTTTTTTTTGTTTTTGCATGTTAGTTACCTCCGTTTGTTATTGTATTTGAAATAGAATTAATGTAGTTGACAACTTTCTGGGGAGCATCAGAGATTCCATCTGTAATTCCATTTGAAAAATTACGTAATGAAGTTCTGATTTCCCGGCGCGTTTCAGATGATTCGGCTGTGGACTGCGGAAGCTGAGGAGAGACGAAGTCCATTTGTCCAAGGCTGAATAACATAACCAGTGCAAGTACGACTCCGACTACAGTGCGGAGCCCCTCATAGAAAAAAACCGCATTTTATAGGTAGCATTCGCTGCTGTTTTCTGTATCTGAATATCAGGAGCTGTAACACGTTCCATAATTGTTTCTTTCAGATAGGCGGGAGCTGAGGATGCATGATCTGTATATTCGTCCGCAAGCTGGTTAAGACAGTAGTCGCAGTGATTCATATGTTCCAGAAATGCAATGATTTCATCAGTGTTCATCTCTTCATTTTGAAAATTATTCAGGTCATTACTATTGATATGCATTTAATCGCTCCTTTCTGCCAACATTTTTTTCAACATGTTTTTTGCACGATATAGCTGTGTCTGAATGGTCTTAGGGTTTTTGCCTTGTTTTTGCGATATTTCTGTTACGGACATCTGTTTACAGAAATGAGCAATGGCAATTTCCTTTGTAAGGACTTTTCAGGCCGCTACATATCCGAAATACCTGCTGTTCCGAATCAGACTGCAGATACTGTTCCTCTGGGGAAGAATGATTCTCCAGATCAGGAAGCTGTGAGAAATAAATATCTTCCGTTGGAATTGAACGGCGTCCGGCAGCTTTTAGGAAATCAAGGCATTTGCGTACTGCAATTTTGCTAAGCCAGGCTTTTTTTCATAAAGCCCATCGAAGTGGGCGAGACTTTTGTAGGCAGACAGGAATACCTCTTGAGTGAGGTCTTCTGCATCGAAAGGATTACCTACTGATTTCAGACATATGGAATATATCAGATTCTGGTATTGGTCAATCAGATATTCCAGATATTCTTCCCGTGAAATGTTATCAGCCTCCTTCCTGTCCGTTCTCTAATTATAACGCGACTGCCTGATAAAGTTCTTCAAAAATAAATAAAAATTTTGTAATTATTCAGCTGGTACTATTTTGCAAGGTGTTTTTACTATAAAAGTCCCGGATGGAAACCATGAATGAGCCATGCTTGCATGAGAGAATTCATAGATATCGGATGGGCTAGAGCGTGTTTGAAAATCATTCCCGCAATCTGTACGCCCCACTTTGTGGGAGATTGCGGTATATTTGAACACGTCCTGAAATGACTAAATACAGAGAAAAAATAAAAAATTGCGGGAAGAGCATAAATAGACTATAATCAGTTTCGTGAATAAAAGATAGAAATAAACCCTGTTGTTTAATTTATGAAAAGAAGGAGCATTTATGTACGAGACAAAAAAAAGTTATATTATGA
>VOFI01002937.1_pt1 | contig 35829 bp, 59 predicted proteins | sample 5384131 | NCBI WGS metagenome assembly VOFI01 (sample SAMN12384728, study PRJNA508395) | human gut metagenome | isolation source: healthy gut H | host: Homo sapiens
TTGGGCGTTGATATGGCATGCATGTCTCGTGCGGCGTCGGACGAAACCGTGGTCCTGGAGCGGCTTCATCCGACGCTTCGTCGTGCTGCGTCCCGAACCGTCTCAATAATGGTCGGAGCAGCTTAAATCGAGGCTTACGCCGAATCGGCTGCTTTACTTCGCGCTCGTGCGACTCGTGAACGCAAGGCCAAAATCAAAAGAGCGCGGTGATTGTCGCTGCGGTTTCGGCACTGGCCATGCTGCTTCCGCCGTCGTTATCGAGGTGGTTACGGCCGGGCCAAGGCCAGCGAGAACGAAGGCGCGCTGGCAGGATGTGAAACAGGACGCTTCGCGTGATCCCAGCGCTTCTCGGGGTGGGGGGCAGCAAGATTCCGGGGAGGCCATTCCACGGATGCATCGCTTCGTCGAGCACTTCCGACCAGGGATCTTCTTCGAATAAAGAGGATTCGTCGGTTTCGACGGGGTCTGATTCTTCTTCGACGGGAGGTGGGTCCGAAGCCAGCAGGGGACGTCGTCCGGGCGAGGCTACGAGCGGGCACGACCGGTGACGGGTCGTCAACCGACAGCTCCGGCGATCGGGAAGCACGGATTCCGGAGCGGACGGGAGGCACGGGAGGCTCTACTTCCGGCGGGTCTTCTTCATCGGGTGAATTCGTCAAGCTCCGGTTCGTCTTCTTCTGGCACGGCGGGACGCCTCAGAGAATCAAAGCGGGACGTCTTCCAGGTGCGTGATGCGATGTTCGATATGCATTGCCATCTCGGCTTCTCGAAAGACAGAATCGATGGCGATGCCGCGCCGCCGAGATCTCTTACGGCGTTCTACTCGGCAACGGTGGACCTTTTATCGTACGAAAAGGACGTGCGTCGATTTTCTTCGTCGATGTTCGAGGAAACGCGTTCGCGTAAGGACTCGGACTGCATCCCTGGTTTATTTCAGGACGATGATGCGCGAGATCGAGGAGACGGTTTCGAGGCGATCAGCCGTCGAGCGCCTTCATCGGCTGAAGTGGGACTTGACTTTTTCGCTACTCGCCATGAGGAGACGCGCGAAAAGACGGGTTGAAGATTACTTTCGAGCGAGGATTGTGGCGGCTTGCGCAAAAGGACTCAGGCCTGCAGCGCCGCGGGTATCACGGCGGCGAAGGGGTCGTGTATCGCAAACGGACTTGTGTCTATTCATGCAGTACGCGCGCTTGTGGACGAGGTGATTGACGCGTTCGAAGCGCGCCGAGTGCTCTGCGCGGGGCGGGCCGTCCGGACTCCCTGCGTAAGGAGGGCGTGCGCGCTGGTGCTACATTCAGATTCGCCGGTACGTCCGACCAGCTGCAGCGCGCGCTGGATCGCGGTCTTTGTATCCGTTCGGCCCGCGTGTCATGCGCACCAAGCGATGGCCGGGCCTATGCGCGCCGTTCCCGGGGACAGGCTTTTGATAGAGAAGCGACCTGCCGTCGGGAAGGCGCGCCGTTTTCTCTCGACCAATGGAGCGGCGCGCTATGGAAGAGAGACGTGGGGAGGCGGTGCTTGCGGCGCGTTTCGGAATGCGAGGCTTTGGAAGAAGCGTGTTGTGCCAGGCGGGCATGCGTCAAGTTCGTCAACGAGCAAAGCACGCGCACATACTGCATGTCGCCTGGCGAGATGCGCGCCTGCTTCGTCAATCTTTAAGCCGAAGGGGGATTTCGCGCGGGAAGCTGCGGCTGCTGGTGGGGATTGAACGCATTCACTATTCCGAAGCGAACGGCTTCGGGCCGATTCGGCTGAAACGAGGTTTCTATGTTGAACGAAAGCCTGGACAACATCGTCGAAGGTATCTCGCGGAGAATTACAAATCTCCCGAAATCTTTTTCACCAAGCCCGACCGCCATTTTCCCAACAGGGATAATCATCGGCATTCTGACGGATTTGCGCCACCTGATGTTCCCCGTTATTTCGAGAGGAAATCCCCACGGGCTGCGACCCCCCGCTATTTCATCGGCGATACGCTCATTCGTATCGAAGACTCCTTGCAGCGCCAGCTGCGCGAGGCTTTGCTGTTCCGCGACGGCGACGCCATGTCTAAGGAAGAAATCGAATCTCGCGTGAACGAGATATCGGAAACGTTCCGCGAAGCTGCCCGGAATTGCACAAGACCCTTCTCAGGATGTGCAGGCTGCTTTCGACGGCGACCCGGCCGCACAGAGCAAAGAGGGTATCATCTTTTCGTATCCTGGATTCTTTGCGGTATTCGGTACCGCATCGCCCATGAGCTTTACGTGCAGAAGGTGCCGCTGATTCCACGCATCATGACCGAATATGCGCATGGCCGTACGGGCGTATTATCACCGCGGGCGCCACGATCGGTGAATACTTCTTCATCGACACGCCACGGGCGTTGTCATTGGCGAAACCACCACGATCGGCAATCATGTCAAGATATACCAGGGCGTAAACGCTGGGCGCGCTTTCTACGCGCGCCGGCCAGCAGCTTGCGGGCGTAAAGCGCCATCCCACCATTGAAGACAATGTCACGATTTATTCCAACGCAAGCGTGCTCGGCGGGGGAGACGGTTATCGGTGAGGGACGGTCATTGCGGGCGGCGCATTCGTTACCGAGTCCATTCCCCCGCGAATTCTCGCGGAGTGTCAAAGGCGTCGAAATCAACGTGCGCCAGCCCCGCAAGAGCCCCGCGAGCTGGGAGCTGTAAGTCGGCAATTGCGCGCTTTGGCTTTGCGAACGGATTCACCGTTCGTCGCCGATGTTTTCCCACTATTGCAGCAGGCGGGTTGGAAGGCCAGGCCCGCTTGCTTTTTTGTTATGGGGCGTGCTTTGCGTATACGGCCGCAGCGCATTTGATTTCGGCAGTTGCCATTGTTCTGTGGCAGGTGTTTTGATCGTGCGTGCTGAAACGCCGTTTATTTTTTGGCGTTGCGCTTCTGCTCCTTTTCCCTGTTTTGCCATGAAGGCCGTTGCGGCTACGAGAACCAGTCCTGCGCAGGTAAGCGCGCCTGCGGCGGGAAGGCGGGAAGATAGCTTCCGGTATGTGCCAGAACGCTTGCGGCGAGCATGGGCCCGATGATCGAGGGCGCAGGTGTAGCCTGAGAACATGAACGCGTAATTCTGGCCGAAATGCTTCGTGCCGTAGAGGTCGGCGGTAAGTGCCGGCATGGTGGCCATCATGCCGCCGAAGGTTGCACCGATGACGCACTAGGGCCGCCGTGAGGCTGACGAAGCTATCTGCCTTTCCGAGGAAAGAATGCCATGGTTGCAGCCGTCACCGTCATGCAGAACAGCATGACGGGATAGCGGGCCGAAAGCGGTCGGAGAGCGACGCGAACACGAGGCGTCCTGCGAAGTTCGCGACGGCGAGGATGCCTACTTGGGCTGCAGCCTGGTCCGTATTAAGGCCTGCGAGCTGCTCGCTAATGCCGGCCGCATGGCCGATGACCATCATACCAGCGCTTGCTGCCACGGCGAAGAGCAGCCACATAAGGTACGCCGTGGGCTTCTTGAGCATTTGAAGCGTGGTGAGCCCGTCTTCTTGTATGGAGGAGCGGTCGCCGCGTATCCAGTTTTTCAGGGGTCCAATCCTTCGGGGGGCGGCGAGGAATCGGGAGGCGACGACTACGCCGACGGCGAAGATAATGCCGCAGATGTGAAACGACATGCTGACGCCCATGGTGGTGATGAGGCAGGGGGCAAAGATGATGGGAGAAAGCCCGGTGGTGCCGACGCAGACGCCGTTTGCGAGCCCTCGTTTGTCGGGGAACCACGCCGTTGCCGTGGAGACCGATACGTTATAGATGATGCCGCTTCCGATGCCTCCCATGATGCTGTAGGTCATATACAACAGGGGATGGCATCCGCGAAGCCCGCGAAGAACCACCCCGCAGCGAAGCTGCAACCGCCGCAGAGGGAGAGGATTTCCGGCTTCATGCGGTTTTGCAGCCAACCGGCAAGAAATCCCGCGCAGCATTCGGACACGATGTAAAGCGAATAGGCGAACGCGGTAAGCGAGGAGCCCATCCATACGTGCTCGAAAAGGGACGAATAGAAGATGCTCCAGACGTATACCGCACCTACGAGGGCGTTGAATGTGCCCGCTGCTGCAAGAACGACCCAGCGGTTCGCGGAAGCGCCTATCGCTCTCGATGAGCGAGCTTTTCGCTGAGGCGGCCTTTCCCGGCGAGGATGTCGGGGGTTTTCAGGTTTTGCAGCATGACGTTCCAAATTCCCATGTCGTCCCCTTTGTGCATGATTCAGAACAGCGATCCTACTATCTTCGGATGGTTGGGGGCGTGTCAAGGGAACATGCGATAGAGGGGTCTATTTCGCTTCGTGCGAAGAGGAGGGGCCGACGTTGCCGCTGTCGAAGGCGAGCAGCGTTCGATAGCGTTCGTTGCTTCGTTCCAGTTCGGCGGGGAGACCCGTCCATGGCAATGCTGCCGTTTTCGAAGAACAGCACGCGGTCGGCATGCGAAATGCCTTGAAGATGATGAGTGATCAGCAGGACGGTGTGCTGCCTTCGAGTGCAGAAAGCATCATTTCGAGGAGCGCTTGCTCTGTTGCGGGATCGAGGCCTGCGAAGGGTTCATCGAGTATTACGATCGCAGGCTTGGAGAGAAGAATGCGAGCGAGCGCGATGCGATGGCGTTCGCCGCCAGAGAAGCTTTTGCCCGATTCGTCGATAACGGTATCAAGCCCGTTGGGCAGCTGTTCTGCTCGCGGGCGGAGTCCGACGCGTTCGAGCGCGTCCCAGAGCTCGTCGTCGGTTGCGTTTCCTTTGCCGATGAGCAGGTTCTCTCGCAAGGACTGGTTGAAGATATGGGGATTCTGCTGGATGACGCCGACGAGGCGCATTGCCGAGAATTCTTGGCAGGCGGTATCCGTGTCGCCTACGAAGATGCGTCCGCTGTCGGGCGCCCCTTCGCCGCGAAGCAACGATGTAAAGGTTGATTTGCCGGCTCCGCTTCGTCCCAGAACGGCAACAACGCTACCGTGCGGTATCGCAAGGCTCAGGTTTTGCAGAACCGGACGATTCGTGCCAGGGTAGGAGAAGGTCACGTCCTCAAAACGAATGTCGCAGGGGCGGGAGTCGCCGTTCGCGGAACCATGTTCGGCGGAGGGTGCGGCGGATGCAAAGGGAACAGTTCGTTCCTGCATGCTTTCGCGCGAATATTCGTTCAGATTCGCGACCGCATTGCTGTGCGTGACGATTCCGAGAGCCGCTGTAGGCACGGGGGCTGAACGCCTCGATCAAGGGGAAGAAGCACAGAACGAACGCCGCGATCCAGTTCGCCGCATAGGCGGGTGCGTTTTCGTTGCCGAGCGAAGCGAGCGACAACGCGAGTCCTGATGCGGATTCTTGGGATGCGAAGGTAGCCGAGGCCCAAAGAAGCAGCACCACGGCGCACAGGCCGAAGAGGACCTGGAGCAAAACGTCGCGTACGCGGTTATGCCGCTTGATGGCCGCGTCGATGCGGCGCGCTTCTTTCTGCAGATTCTTGTATCGGCCGAGATAGTCGTCGCGCTGCGTCCGAGAAGACCCAGTCCGAAACTCCTAAGACGTTGTCGGAAGGTCGTCGTAGAGCTTGGAGGTGATCGCCTTCGCGCGCATGAGGCGCGCGCCGTTCGCGCCATACGGATACAAGCGGCATGACGAACAGCGCCACGCCGAGCATAAGCGCCATGGCGCATGCAACGGGGACGGTGAAAAAATCCCAGGGCGATAATGGCGACGAGATAGAGCAGCCATGCTGATGCTATGGGCAGAATCGTGCGCAGGTAGAGGTCCTGGATATGTCCGATGTCCTCGGAAAGCAGACCGAGGGCCTCTCGAAGCGTCGTTGCGAGCGAAGCGCCGACGAGCGGCGCTCGATGGTTTCGTAAAGCTTGCGACGCAGTTCGCTGGTCATACGCAGTACCCAATCGTGGCTGGCGAGGCGTTCGACGTATTGCAGAATGGGCTTGCCGAGGCCGAATATGCGCACGAAAAGCGAGGGAAGGTGCAAAAGCGAGCACGGTGAGGGAAGGGTCGCGGCAAGAGATCATATAGCCGGACGTGAACATGGAGAGCGCCCGCGAAGACGAAGGCGAGCAGCCCGAGGAGCAGCGTCAGGGCGAGAATATGGGCGTAGCGTGCGAAAAACGGCTTGACCCATTCGTCCTCGCGCCATGTCGAACGAAGGGTTGAAGACATGCGGGGTTTTGTTCGGCTGCGGCTTTGCTCATCGCAGGCCTCCTTCCGCGCTCAGGCGGGCCCCATGCGTCGGAATCTTTCAGTTCGTCCGAAGGTCCCCTGCCAAGCGATGCGTCCGCGGTCCATGACGATGATGTAGTCCATATTTGCCGCCCAATGCAGGCGGTGGGTGGCAAAGAAGACGAGCTTGCCTTCCATGAGGGCAAGCTTTTTTTGAGTTCGAGCTCGGTTTCCACGTCGAGGTGCGCGGTTGGTTCGTCGAAGAGCAAAAATGGTGCGTGACGGATCGGGGAAGGCGCGGGCGAGGGCTACGCGTTGGGCCTGGCCGCCCGAAAGCATGCGCTCCCCGGCTCCGATGGGGGGTGGCGATTCCCTGGGGAGCTCGTGGACCAAAGCGTCGAGGCCGACCGCCTCAAGCGCCCCCGGATATTTCCTCTCGTCTGTCGCGTGCGGCTGATAGAAGGCCACGTTGTCGCGCAGGCTTGCATGGAAAAGGTAGGGGTCCTGGGGGATGAATGTGGCATGGGCATGCCATTGGGGGTGATGCAGGGTCGAGCAGGTTGTCGCCCCTATGCGGATAGATCGAGCTTGGGTCGGAAAAACCCGCTCAGGAGGTTCAGAAGCGTTGTTTTTCCCGATCCGCTTGCGCCGATGATTCCTACTTTGCAGGGGCTTTTGACGGAAAAGGAGATGTCGTTGAGGGCCGTGTAGCCCGCATAATCGAACGAGACGTTCTCGAGGGTGACGGAAGGGGCTTCAAGAGCCTCCGAAGAAAGAGCGAGATCGCGTTCTGCATTCTGCGGACGAAGAGCGCGGGCTTCGTCGATGGTTTCGCGTATGGCGGCAAGGGAGGTGCGGCCGTCGAGGGATGCGTGGTAGTCCGAGGCGAATTCGCGGATGGGGCGGAAATACTCGGGAACCATGATGAGGACCGAGAGCGCCGGGAAAAGAAAGCGTGCCTTCGACCAGGCGGAATCCCATCATGATGGCCACGGCGGCAAGTGCTAAGGTGGCGAAGGTGTCAAGGACGGCGCTCGAGAGGGTGGCGATGCGCAGCGTTTTCATGGTGGCTTCGCGGAAGCGTTCGGAAACGGCGAAGATGCGACCCGCGTGGTCGCGGCTGCGCCCGGAAGGCCTTGAGCGTGTCGATACCGCGCAGCGAATCGATGAAATGATTGGACATACGCTCGAATTCACCGTGCCTCTTCGCGGCGTCATCTTTGGCGGTGTATCCGATCATAATCATATACAGGATGATGAACGGGAAGCAGGCAAGCGCGATGAAGGCCGAAACCAGATCGAGCGGAATCATGGCGATGAGCAGGACCAAAGGCACGATGCCGACCGCGGTCATCTTCGGAATGATGAGGGCTATGTAGGCGGCGACGTGCTCGGTTCCCCTCGATGGCGGAATTTACCACGGCGGCAGATCCGCGCCGGCCGACAAGTGCAGGCCCGGCTTCGAAGACGGCTTGAAGCAGCGACTCCCGCAATGAATCGGCCTGTCGGTAGGCGTATCGGTCGAGCATGTGGTCTTGCGCGGCGAGAATGACCTGACGCGCAACGAAGCAACAGAAGAACAGGGCTATCCATGCCGCTTGCTCTTCGAGTGCGTTTCCTTGCCATACGCCGACGATTGCCTGGGCGAGTCCGACCGCCTGTCCGACGACGGCGAGCGCCCGTGCGACGGTAAGGGCGACGACGACCGCCATCATGGGCTTGATGCCGTCGAGTTCGAATATCGCCCGATCGAACATGCCTTTGCCTCGTTTTCTCATCGAGAAAGCGCGGGCACTGCCGTGATGCCCGCGCTTTGTCCATTAAATGATACGTATATTATAACAATTAGCTATTTTTCAGGATACGTGCTTGTGATTCTTTAAAGCCCGAGTCCTTTTGCGACGTTGGCTATGAAGTCCTGCACGTTGGTAACAACGCCGCGCGAAGAAAGCGATCCACGGTCGGTGAGTTTGTTCACGGCAAATTCTGAGATATCCACGCAGTAGAAATACACCTGCCGCACGGTTCCGTCTGCCAGCACCCGGTAGGAGGGGCGTCATGTTTCCGGCGGCGATGGTGTGGAGCATGGTGGCCATGCAGATCACCGTGGTGGCTTTGCGGATATGGTCGCGCATGGCGTCCTGCGCCTCGTATGCGTTGCCGATGACCGGGCAAGGGGGGCCGTCGTCGCGGATCGATCCCGCCAGCACGTAGGGAACGTTGTTTTTTTCCAAGGCGTACATGATGCCGTCCTGGACGTTTTCTTCTTCGATGAATTTTGCGATCGAGCCGTGGTATTTCACGCGATTGATGGTGTCGAGATGGTGGTAGTGGCCGTTCGGTCGGTTCTCTTGCGTGTCGATGTCTTGCCCGAGCGCGGTGTGGAGATAGGCACCTTCGAGGTCATGCGTTGCAAGAGCGTTGCCGGCAAAGACGGCGTCTACATAGCCCGCCTCGATAATTTTGGAGAACGCGATACGGGAGTAGCCATTGAAGGAAAACGCAGGGCCCATGACCCAGACCACGTAGCCGTGGTCGCGTTCGTATTGCAAAAGCTCGTAGAGCTCGTCGTATTCGCGGGAGAATGCGGTCTCGCGCGAGCGGCCGAGGCGGAATGCGAAGTTCTCGCTTGGCTTGGTGGCGGCGCCGAATCCGTCGGTATGCACGAAGATGCCTTCCTGCGCGCCTTCGGTGCGCCCGCATACGATTAGGTCGCCCTTTTTGATCAGACGGAACTCAATTACCAGGATGCGGCCGTTTTCGTAAACGGCGACGCAATCCATGCGGCTGTCTTCGGCAAGGAGCCACTGGCCGTCGATTTTGAAATATTCGGGATAGATACTCATGGCGTGATAGCCTTCGGGCGCCACGGTGTCTTTCGGCGCAGGGACAAGGGCGGCATCGGGCGCTTCCTTTGAAAAGGGGTAGCGTGAAATCAGGTGCCGTGTAAGGTTTCAGTTCGAAGCTCATAAGACCGCCCTTCGTATGCGTGCCGTTCGGTGCGTCGGTTTTCCTGAGCGCTTACATTCTCGGTGCTTGCGGCTCCTGCTATCTTTCGCGCTTGCGTCGAACGGTGTTGTGCAAATTGATGACTGGATAGAAATTCTAGCAGCATCTTTCGTCTCTTATCGGCGCGGAGCACCTTCACTGAAGCCATGCGGGCTGTCGCGAGCGTGCCGAAGCTCTGGGCGGATCGGCGTACGGCGTGTCTTATGAGGCACGCCTGCGTTAGAAAGATCTTTTGCTTATCCTGCCGAAGTTTACCGTTTGCGAAAACGCATCGGTTTTACGCCGTTCGTCTTCGTATCGGCGTTATTATGCTTTAGCATGCAATAGTAGCAGCACACTGCCTTGTCCGCGTATGGTGGGATGCGACGGCGCGTTCGTGCGATTCGTCGAGGTGGCAGGCCGATATGAAATGAAAGGTGGACCATGGCGAAGATTCAGATGACCACGCCGCTGGTTGAGATGGACGGCGACGAAATGACCCGCGTCATCTGGCAGATGATAAAAGACGAGCTTCTCTGTCCATTCGTCGATCTGAAGACCGAGTACTACGACCTGGGCCTCGAGCATCGTAATGCCACTGACGACCAGGTCACGGTTGATTCGGCGGAGGCTACCAAGCGTCTGGGCGTTGCGGTGAAGTGCGCCACCATCACGCCGAACGCCGCTCGCGTCGAGGAATACGATCTCAAGCAGATGTGGAAAAGCCCCAACGGCACCATTCGCGCCATGCTCGACGGCACGGTGTTTCGCACCCCCATCGTGGTCAAGGGCATCGAGCCGTGCGTGCGCAATTGGGTGAAGCCCATTACCATCGCGCGCCATGCGTACGGTGACGTGTATAAGAATACCGAGATGCGCGTTCCCGCCGCAGGCAAGGTCGAGCTGGTCTATACCGCCGAAGACGGCAGCGAGCAGCGTGAGCTGATTCACACCTTCGCAGGCCCCGGCGTTGTGCAAGGCATGCATAATCTGGACGGTTCTATCGAAAGCTTTGCTCGCAGCTGCTTCAACTACGCGCTTGACCTGAAGCAGGACGTGTGGTTCGCCACCAAAGACACCATCTCCAAGAAGTACGACCATCGTTTCAAGGACATCTTCCAAGAGATCTTCGATGCGGAGTACGCAACGCGTTTTCGAGGAGGCGGGGATCGAGTACTTCTACACGCTCATCGACGACGCGGTGGCGCGCGTGATGAAAGGCTGACGGCGGTTTTCATCTGGGCGTGCAAGAACTACGACGGCGACGTGATGAGCGACATGGTCTCGAGGGCGTTCGGCTCGCTTGCCATGATGACCTCGGTGCTGGTGTCGCCCGAGGGCGTGTACGAGTACGAGGCGGCGCACGGCACGGTGCAGCGCCACTATTACAAGCACCCTCAAGGGCGAGACCACGTCCACGAACTCTGTGGCAACCATCTTTGCCTGGACCGGCGCCCTGCGCAAGCAAGCGCGGCGAGCTTGACGGCTTGGACGACCTGGTCAATTTTGCCGACCGCTTGAAAAGGCGACGCTCGACACCATCGAGGCGGGCGAGATGACGGGAGACTTGGCTCGCATCACCACGTTGGAGAACCCCACGACGCTTTCCACGCGCGCATTCATCCAGGCGATCGCGAAGCGTCTCTAAGCTTTACAAGACAAGGCGCGCTTCGACGACGTTTGTCGAAGCGCGCCTTGCTGTTTTCGCGGCCTGCGTTTTGCCGCGGTGCGTCTTCTGTTTTCGAAAGGCATGTCGTTTCATCGAGAGTCCGTTTTCGATGAAACGACATGCCTTTTCTTTCTTTGCGCGCGACGAGCACAAGGCGGGCTATGGGCCATGCGTGCTCTCTGGCATCGCGGTCAATCTTAATGCGATCTTAATACGCATGCTTTTCTTCCTAACGCCGCATTAACGGAACTTTCATATCGTAGGCATCGAGCCGAGGGTTGCTTTCGGCTTCGTCTTTGCCGACCGCGTGGAGTATTGCGCGGGTTGGGCGGGCGGGTTTCGACGATGGCGACGTGCCATCTATGGAAAGGAATGTGCGGTCTTATGGAAATCGTGACAGGATGCGTCGGCGCGGCAGGTGTGCTTGCGGCTCTTTACCTGTTTTACGTGCTGCTCAGGGGAGATGATGAAAGGTGATCGACGAGATTTTCGAATACGCCGTGTATGTGGCTTTTCTTATTGCGTGCGCACTGCCTCTTTCCGCCTACATCAACAAGGTTATGGCGGGAGAGAAGCATTTTTGAGCTGCGTCACCGTCCCTGTCGAGCGGTGCGCGTGTCGTATCATGGGCATCGATTCGTGCGAGCAGATGGGATGGCGGAAGTATCTTGCGAGCGCTTTGATCTTCTCCATCGTGTCTTTCGTTGTGCTTATGGCCGTTCTTATGCTGCAGGGTTTTCTTCCTCTCAATCCCGAGGGCCTTTCGGGCCTTTCGGGGCGATCTTTGCCTTCAATACCGCGGCGAGCTTCGTGAGCAATACGAATTGGCGGTCGTATTCGGGCGAGTCTACCCTGAGTTATTTCTCGCAGGCTATAGGCTTGACAGTGCAGAACTTTGTCACTCCCGCCGTGGGCATGGCGGTGCTGTTCGCGCTGTTTCGCGGACTTGTTGCGCAGAATAGCGAGGGCCTCGGTTCGTTTTTTGGACGGATGTCGTGCGCGCGTTGCTCGGCGTGTTGATTCCTCTTTCTTTGGTGTTGGCGGTTGCAGACGTTTGGCAGGGATCTCCTCAGAACATGTCTGATTACCAGACGACTCAGCTTGTCGAGCCGGTCGGTATCGCCGAGAACGGCGAGGTTGTTTCCGCCGACGACCCATCTGCTGTTGAAGTGGTGGACGAGATGGTCGTTCCCATGGGACCTCAGGCGAGCCAGGTTGCCATTAAGCAGCTCGGCACCAACGGAGGCGGCTATAACGGAGTGAATTCCGCGAGTGTGCTGGAGAATCCCACGCCGTTAAGCAATCTGCTTCAATGCGTCAGTCTGCTGCTCATTCCCCGTTGCCTTGGTGTTTTCTTTCGGCCGCTTCGTGAACGACCGCCGCCAGGGCCGTGCGATATTCTTCTCGATGTTTGCCATCTTTTATGGTCGCCCTGCTTGCTGTCGGGTATTTCGAGATGGCGGGCACGCCCCAGCTTGCCCAAGACGGTGCGGTCTACATGGGGCAGGCGGGCCAGTCCGGGGGGCAATATGGAAGGCAAGGAGACTCGTTTCGGCGTGACCGATTCTGCGCTGTGGGCGACGTTTACCACGGCGGCCTCCAATGGCTCGGTGAACTCTATGCACGATTCGTTTACCCCGATGGGGGGTATGGTGCCGATGCTGCTCATGCAGTTGGGCGAAATCATCTTTGGCGGTATCAGGATGCGGCCTGTATTCCATGATTGGTTTTGTGATGCTTGACTGTGTTCATCGCCGGTTTGATGGTGGGGCGCACGCCTGAATACCTGGGCAAGAAGATCGGTCCCAAAGAGATGCGCATGGCGGTGGTGCTCGCCATCTGCACGCCTGTGGTCATCTTGGTCGGCGCGGCGGCAATGTGTCTGGATCCGGCTACGTTCGCCAGCCTTTCCAACGCGGGTCCGCACGGCTTTTCCGAAGTGCTCTATGCGGCCACCTCGGCGGGCGCCAACAATGGCTCGGCCTTCGCGGGCATGAATTGCAACACGCCGTTCTCAACATGGTGCTCGGCTTCGAGATGCTGGCTAACCGCTTCATTGCCGATGGCCGCCGCGTTGTGCCTGGCTGGAAGCCTGGCGAATCGCCAAAAGGTAGCTGTTTCGGCGGGAACGCTGTCCACGGCCAATGGCATGTTCGTATTCCTCTTGATTCTGATTGTTTTGCTCATTGCAGCCGCTTTCCATGTTGCCCGCCTTGGCGCTGGGTCCCGTGGCAGAGCAGCTCAGATGATGCATTAGGGAAGGGTGTGAGCTAAGGTGAAAACCGTTTCCAAGACGGCGAGCGATTCTCGCGCTCAGGCAATGCGCGCGGTGTCCGGGCGTTCGCGAAACTCAACCCCGCGAACAGGCGAAAAACCCCGTTATGCTGATGGTTTACGTTTCGGCCATATTGACGACTGTCCTGTTCATTTTGAGCTTGTTTGGCGTGGCGGATTCGCGCCCGGCTATATTTGCGCGATTGCCGTGGTCTGTGGTTGACGGTGCTGTTTGCCAATTTCGCCGAATCTTTGGCAGAGGGTCGCGGCAAGGCCCAGGCGGACAGTCTTCGTGCGGCGAAAAAGGACGTCGTTGCTCTTAGGCTTAACGACTGCCTGGCCGCCCGTGGTAGCCATGAGGCCGATCCTGCGGCATTCTACGAGCGTGAATGCCACGCAGGTATCTTCCAGCGAACTGGGCCGCGAAGATGTAGTGTTCGTGCGGGCAGGCGATCAGATTCCGGCTGACGGCGAAGTCATCGTGGGTGCGGCATCGGTCGATGAATCCGCCATCACGGGCGAATCCGCGCCCGGTTATTCCGCGAGTCGGGCGGCGACCGCTCCAGCGTTACGGGTGGCACGACGGTTCTTTCCGACTGGTTGGTGATCCGCGTTACGCAAGAGCGCGGCAAGAGCTTTTGGACCAGATGATCTCTATGGTCGAGGCCGCTTCGCGCAAACGCACGCCCCAACGAGATCGCTCTACAGCTTCTCCTTGTGGCGCTGACCATCGTGTTCTTGCTGGTCACCATGTCTTTGTTTACGTTCAGCGATTTCGGCGCGACGCTTGCCGACATGGATAATCCCACCACGATTACAAGCCTGGTGGCGCTGTTCGTCTGCCTGGCGCCCACGACCATCGGCGCGCTGCTTTCGGCCATTGGCATCGCAGGCATGAGCCGGCTCAATCGCGCCAACGTGCTGGCCATGAGCGGCCGTGCGGTTGAGGCGGCTGGCGATGTCGATATCCTCATGTTGGACAAGACCGGCACCATCACGCTGGGCAACCGTCAGGCGTGCGCCTTCGTCGCCGTCGACGGCGCAAGCCGAAGAAGAGCTCGCCGACGCCGCGCAGCTTGCGAGCCTGACCGACGAGACCCCCGAGGGCCGCTCGATCGTGGTGCTGGCCAAGGAGCGCTTCGGGATCCGCGGCCGCGATTTGAAGGGCTCGGGCATGCAAAGCATTCCGTTTTCGGCCCAGACGCGTATGAGCGGCGTGAATTTCGACGGCCACGAGATTCGCAAAGGCGCCGCCGACGCGGTGTGCGCCTACGTGGAATCCTACGGCGGAACGATACAGCGACGAATGCCGCCGCGCCGTCGAGGAGATTTCGCGCTCGGGCGGAACGCCGCTGCTCGTGGCGCGCGACCATGCGATCTTGGGCGTGGTGTATCTGAAAGACATCGTGAAGCAGGGCATCAAGGAAATTTTTTGCTTCGCCTGCGCAAGATGGGCATCAAGACCATCATGATCACGGGCGACAATCCCATGACCGCCGCCGCGATTGCCGCTGAGGCCGGGCGTGGACGACTTCCTGGCCGAGGCGACGCCGGAAAGCAAGCTTGATGCCATTCGCCAGTATCAGGCCGAAGGTCATATGGTGGCCATGACCGGCGACGGCACCAATGACGCCCCTGCGCTTGCCCAGGCCGATGTCGCTGTGGCTATGAATTCCGGCACGCAGGCCGCTAAAGAAGCCGGGCAATATGGTCGACTTGGATTCGAACCCTACCAAGCTGATCGACATTGTGCGCATTGGCAAGCAGCTTCTTATGACGCGCGGAAGCCTGACCACGTTTTCCATCGCGAACGACCTGGCGAAGTATTTTTTGCCATCATCCCGGCGTTGTTCGTGGGGCTGTATCCGCAGCTTGAGGTGCTCAACATCATGCATCTTGCGAGTCCCGAATCGGCAATTCTTTCGGCGATTGTCTACAACGCATTGATCATCGTGGTTCTTATTCCCTTGGCGCTTAAAGGGGTGAAATATCGGGAGGTCTCTTCGAGCAAGCTGCTTGCTCATAATCTGCTGGTATATGGTCTGGGCGGCATCATTCTCCCGTTCATCGCAATCAAAGCTATCGACGTAATCTTGGTTGCATTCGGGTTGGCATAGGCGAAAGGACGAAACGCATTATGAAATGCATCGAGAATTGGGTGAAGGGTTTTTGCGCTGTTCGTCGGCGCGACGCTTGTCTGCGGCGCTTTGTACACGGCGGTCGTCACGCTGGTTGCTCAGGTGGCATTCCCTATCAGGCAAACGGTAGCTTCGTTGAGGGTTCCGATGGCAATCGCTACTCTATGCTGGTTGGCCAGAGCTATTCCGACGAAGGACATATGTGGGGCCGTGTTCAGAACTACAACGCCGAGACATTTGTGGGAGAAGATGGGTCCATCCGACTGTGGGCAGGTCCATCCAACATCAGTCCTGCAAGCGAGGACTTCGAGTCGTCCGTTGCCGAGCGCGTAGCTGAAATCCGCGCCGCCCACCCCGAGCACGCTGGTGAACCTGTGCCGAGCGATTTAGTAACATGCTCGGGTTCCGGTTTCGATCCGCATATCTCTCCCGCGGCCGCAGAGTATCAGGTGGAGCGTTTGGCGAAGAATACCGGTAAATCCGAGGAGGAAATCCGTGCTATTATTCGCGAATGTACAGATGGGCCGCAGTTCGGCATCTTGGGAGATGCGACCGTGAATGTGCTGAAGGTCAATCTGATGCTTGATGGAATCTTGTAGCGGTCGGTTTGCGGTTGCGTACCGTAGGTTGTAACGGCTTGCGATAAACGAGCGTCGAAGAGGGCGGGCGGAAGCCGCGCCCCTTCGGCGTTTCGACGGAGAAAGCGAGTGGTCGTGGAGTGCGAAAAGATGAGGCAAAACCCTGACGACTTGCTTCGTCGTATCAAGATGGACGAGGCAAGCGCGGATGAGACGCAGGGTCGCCTGAAAATATTTTTCGGGTATGCCGCAGGCGTTGGCAAAACGTACGCGATGCTGGATGCTGCACATGATGCCCTTGCACATGGCGGGGTTTGACGTGGTGGTGGGCTATGTCGAGCCTCACCAGCGCCCGGCGACGTCTGCATTGCTTGAAGGATTGAAAGCATTCCTTCTGCCATGGTGCAGCATAAAGGGATAGTGTTGCGCGAATTCGACCTTGATGCCGCGTTGGAGCGCCGCCCTCAAATTGTTCTGGTCGACGAGCTTGCCCATACCAATGCCGACGGATGCCGCCATAAAAAACGCTATCAGGATGTCGAAGAACTGCTGCGTGCGGGCATTAACGTGTACACCACCATGAACGTTCAGCATTTGGAGAGCTTGAACGACAAGGTGGCGGCTATTACCCAGGTTCCCGTTCACGAGCGCGTTCCCGACCGTGTCTTTGATCGGGCCGCTTCGGTCGAGCTGATAGACATCGAGCCCGAGGCTGATCGAGCGCCTGAACGCTGGCAAGATTTACAAGACCGACCAAGCAAGGCGGGCGTTGTCGCATTTTTTTCACCAAGAAGAATCTGGCGGCGTTGCGGGAGATAGCCCTGCGTCGCACGGCCGACCGTCTGAATCGCAACTCCTACGCCTCCGGTCTTGGCGCGGGTGAGGATGTCTTGCTGTACGTGAGCGAGCGCCCCCGGTGACGTGCGCGCCATCCGTGCTGCTGCGAATATGGCCCAGACGTATCATGGAAACCTGGTCGCGCTGGTGGTCGAATCTTCCGCAGGAGGACGTGCGTTGGGTGCGGAGGAGGAGGAAAGGGCGCTGCGTTCGAACGTGGGCGCTAGCCGAGGAGCTTGGCGCGCATGTCGTCACCGTCCAGGGCGACGATCCCGCCGCCGTCCGATCGCGCAATACGTCCCTGCGGCGGGAATCGGCCGCGTGGTTTTGGGATCTTCGGGGAAACGAAGGACGCTATTTCCGGCTTCGGCGAGACGATGGCGAAGCGCTTGATGCGTTTAGCCTCGGGTCTTTGGCGTTTCCGTCGTCCCCGATGCCAGCGCGCGGCGCATCGCGTCCCGGCGGTACAATCGCCTATTTTGCGTTTTTCATTACGCGATGTCTGGATTGCTTTGGCTGCAACTGTTGTCTCGTGCTTGCAGTAGGCTTCGGCGCGTTTCAGACGGAGTTCGGATCGCCGGTGGTGCCGATGCTCTTTTTTGCTCTCTATTGTGATTTTCGCGCGCTTCGCCGACACGGTGACGGTATAGCTTGGCGGCGGCTCTTGTCGGCATGTTCGCGTATAACTTCTTCTTCACGTATCCGCGCTTCACGTTGATGGCGAACGGCTTAAGCTATCCGCTCGTCTTTGCCTGCCTGGCTATAGGGGGTTTCGCCATTTTCTCTTTTGACTGTGCGGATGAAGACGCATCCGTGCAGGCGGTGCGTAGGGTATACCGCACCGAGGTCTTGATTGACACGAGTCGTCGTCTTCGCCGTGCAACGACGGTCAACGAATGTCTTGCCATTGCGGCAAATCAGGTTATCAAGCTTTTGAACAGGCCTGTTGCCATGTACGATGCAGACGGTCAGGCGCGTTTGGGCGAACTGGCCGTTTTCGACCTGCCGGGAACGGAGGGAGAGTCGTCCGGTATGGCCGACGAACGCGAGCGTGCAGTGGCCGCATGGGTGGCCGCCAATGACGAGCGGGCGGGTGCGACGACGAGCACGCTGATGGATTCGAAATGCCTGTACTTGCCGATTCACGGCAAAGACCGCGCGTGCATGGGGTTGCGGGCATCTTAATCGCGGACGAGGGGGAAATCGGGTCGTTCGAAAAAACCTGCTCTGGCCATTTTGGAAGAGGTCGGGCAGACCATGGAGCGCATCAGACTTTTCCAAGAGGCCCAGGAGATGAAGGTGAAAGCGGAAACGGAATCGTTGCGGTCGAAACTGCTGCGTTCGGTGAGCCACGACCTGCGTACGCCTTTGACTAGTATTTCGGGAAATGCCGAGGTCTTGATGGAGGGCGGCGACCGCACGATTTCTCCCGGCGCCTTGCGCTGTACCGCGATATTCGCGAGGATTCGTTGTGGCTGGTCGATTTGGTGGAGAATCTGCTCGCGGTCACGAGGGCGGAGGAGGGCAGGCTCGATTTAAACATTCAAGCCGAGGTTGTCTCCGGACGTTATGGAGGAGGCGGTGCGCCATTGCGAGCGGCATGCCGACGCTCATGCGATTCGTATCGATTCCGAAGGAGAACTGCTGCTTTGCGAGCATGGATGCTCGCTTCGATCGTGCAGGTTCTGGTCAATTTGATAAACAATGCGGTGAATTACACGCCTGCGGAAAGCACGGTTGTTCTTTTCCGCGCACAAGGCATGGTTCGTGGATTCGCATAGATGTGGCGGACAACGGCCCGGCATCGTAGACGAGGAGAAATCGTACGTTTTTGACATGTTTTACAATGGTTCGCACGAACGCGGCGACCATCGTCGTGGCATGGGGTTAGGCCTTGCGTTGTGCAAGTCTATCGTCGAGGCCCACGGCGGCCGCATTGGCGTGAGAGACGCGTGCCCGCATGGCTGCATATTCTGGTTCACCCTGCCGGCGCTTGACATGACATCTACGCTCGGTTTGAAACGCTAGTCATGCAGAGCTTGCCGACGGCGCGGGGCCTGCCATTCGAGGTCGAGGAGGAATGCGATATGGCCGAGGGAACAGGCAATGGGCGCTTTGTCATCTTGGTGGTCGAAGACGATCCCGCTGTACGCAACTTGCTTACGATGACTCTTGACCTGCAGGGTTATCGCGTGGAATATGCCGATCGCGGCTCGGCGGGATTGATGGCGGCGGCGTCGCTCAATCCCGATCTCGCTCATTTTAGACCTCGGCTTACCAGATATGGACGGTTCGAAGTCATTGGAAAGATTCGGTCCTGGTCGGATGTTCCTATCCTGGTGGTATCTGCCCCGCCTCGAGGATGCCGACAAGGTTGCTGCACTTGATGCCGGCGCGGACGATTATATCGTCAAGCCATTTTCGGTCGATGAACTGCTTGCGCGCATTCGCGTGGCGCTTCGTCGCGTTGAGCGTACGGGTTATTCGGCATCCGAGGAGTCATGTGTGTACGACAACGGCGGGCTGCACATCGATTTCGCTGCGGCATGCGTGACGCTTGACGGCGAAGAAGTCCATCTGACGCCGATGGAATACAAGCTGCTGTGTGTCCTTGCACGCAATACGGGCAAGGTGCTTACGCATAATTACATTTTAAAAAGAAGTCTGGGGCTCGGCCCTTTGCGTCCGGATATGGCGAGCCTGCGCGTGTTCATGGCGACATTGCGTAAAAAGATAGAGTTCGATCCGTCTCATCCTCGCTATGTTCAGACCCATGTCGGCATTGGATATCGCATGATGAAGGTCGATGCAGACGAAGGCTTCGAAGACTGCGTGAGCATCCCCGCTTCCGATGTTGAGGCAAGCGAGTTGCCTTGATGGATAGAGAGTCGTGCGGTCACGAGGTGCGGGAGAGGGGCGTGCCCAGCAGAGAAAACGCCCGCGCATAGTGAATTGCGCGGGCGTTCGACAGGGTCCTATGGTTTTCTCGGGCTTATTCTGCCTGAGCGTCTTCTTTCTTGACGATTTCGCATTTCTCGCCGCGGGTCTTGGCGCACATGCTTACCGCGCCACCGAGAGCGATCAAAGCGATGGCATTCGGCAGAACCATGAGCTGGTTGAACATGTCTGCAAGCTCCCAGACCAGGTCGTTGGAAAGCAGCGATCCGGCGAATGAAGCACAGCGCGATGACCATGAAGACGGGGACTGCTTTTTTGCCGAACAGGTATACTCCACGTTGAGCTTTGCGAAAAGGTTCCAGCTGATGATGGTGGAGAAGGCAAAAGAATAGCAGGCAGATTGCCACGAACATTGCGCCGCCGCTTGCTCCGCCGAAGAGTTCTGCCGAAGGCGATCTGGGGTATGTTGGTCTTGTCGATTCCTTCATACATGCCTCTCGCCGGGCCACACCGTCGCCCACATAGAGCGTGATGATGGAGACAAGAGCGGTCATGGTGACGACGACGATGGTGTCCACGAACACGCCGATCATGGCCACGACGCCCTGCTCGTGGGGTTTTTCACGTTGGCCATAGCATGTGCATGCGGTGGAGCCCATGCCCGCTTCGTTGGAGAACAGGCCGCGTTTAGCGCCCTGGGGAGAGAGCGGCGATGATGCCGAAGGTCACGCCGCCGACGGAAGCCTGGGGTTGAACGCGCATTCGAAGATCAGGCCCAGGGCGGCCGGCACCTCTGACCGGCGTTCGCGATGATGACGCCGAAGACCGCCGACGAGGTAAATGATTGCCATGACGGGGACGATCTTCTCGGTGACGGATGCGATGCGCGAGATGCCGCCGAGGAAGATGAAGCCGCCTACGACGACGATCGCGAGGCCCATGACCCACGTGGGGATGCCGAAGGCGGTGTTGCAGGTGGATGCGATGGAGTTCGACTGGACCATGCAGCCCATGAAGCCGAGCGCGAGCACGATGGCGATGGCGAAGAATCCTGCCAGAAACGTTCCGAACTTGCCCTTGAAGGCGGTCTTGATGTAGTAGACCGGGCCGCGGTGCACCGTGCCGTCGGGATCGACCGACGGGTCTTTTGTGCAAGGACGGCTTTCTGCATAGTTGGTTGCCATGCCCAAGAAGGCGATGAGCCACATCCAGAAAAATAGCGCCCGGGCCGCCGACGAGGATGGCGCCGCATGCGCCGACGATATTACCCGCGCCGACCTGCGCAGCGGCAATAGCGGTGGCCAATGCCTGGAACGAGCTCATGCCGCTTTTTGCTTGCCGCCTTTGAGGGAGAACGTGCCGAAAACCTTTTCACGCCTTCGCCGAAGCAGCGAACCTGCACGAAGCGCGTGCGAATGGTGAAAAACAGGCCTGTGCCGATCAAGAGAACGATCAGAACATAGTTGGAAAGATACGAGTTGATAGTTTGGACTACGGTAAGCAATGCGTCCACGTAACGACCTCCTTCAGGCTTGCCGGAGAAGCCTCGGGGAGAACGAAACGTGGTCAGCTGAATGAAGTCAGAAAACCGCATTCTGTCCTTTTGCCTGAGAGATTCGGCAATCGGGGCGGCGTGGGCAGCGCCTTGCACCCGATGGCCTTGCACCGTCGGCACTCATTTAAGAGTTCTCCAGAGGTTTCTCCACTTCCGGTTTCACGTGCAAATCCCGAAAGTTTCATCGAAATGGTATGGGGCGAATTATCGTACTAAAGTGTTGGAGTGCGCAAGGGAAAATTTTTTTGCGAAAGTGCAGGTCGGTAGGCGAGAAAATGCGCCGTTCGCCCGCTATCAACAAAGCGAACGGTGCGGAAAACAGCCGCTATCGGCAAAAAGCGATTGAAATATCGGGCGTTTTTGTCGACCGAATGCCATGCGGACTTTGGTTGCTTCGAGCGGTTGCGAAGTGCGACGCGGGAGACGGCGCTAGAACCATTTGAGACGCTAGAGCACCACGAGAGGATGGCGACGAGGAGAATGACCGTGATTCCCGTGACGATGGCGAATCCATATGGAGAGTCGGATAGAGTCGAACCTTCGTTCATGCCGAACACGCCGCCGATGACCGTCGGAACGCAGAGAACCAGCGTCAACGTGGCGACCAACTGCATGGATGGTTCAAATCGTAATCCATCATGAGGCCGAAATGATCGATCGTCGAGTCAAGAATCAAAGATAGATTTTCGTTGTCGTCGAAGCGCCTGGCGATCATGACGTCGTCGAACAGGTCGATGATTTCGGGGTTGTGCAGAAGCGAGCAACGTAGCGACGGTATCGCGCGAAGATGGTGTCGTTGGCGTGGTGAGGGACGGTTTTTGATGTAGACCAAACGATGCATCCAGGGCGTAGAGCTCCTCGGAGATCTTTGCGCGTCGCCTTCTCGGTGGTCGTGCGACAGGCTCATACGAGGCGCCGGTTCAGGGCGCGCCAGCCGATGGCGAAGTACGCTTCCGCCGAGCCATGAGGATATCGCTCGTGAAGCCCTTTGATGTTGCCCGGTGGGATGCAAAACGCGCTGGCGGGACTTCAAATGGCGCGATAGGGGGGACGCGGTACACCGAGCAGACGGAGATGACGTGGTTCCGCCGTTTCCGAAGATGCCGATACGGATGGTGGTGTAACGCATTTCCCGGACGTCTTATCGTGGACGGGGGTGTCGACGATGAACATGGTGTAGACGTCGTTGCGCTCGATGCTGGGAGACCTCGTGATGAAGTCGAGGGAGCGGCTTCATCTTCCTCAAGCCGAAACGACGTTATGAGCGAATGGTGTCTTCGGGGTTGGTTCAAAGAGCGCAATCCAGCAACCGGGCTTTTCTTTCGTCCAGTTTAACGAAGACGAGTCTGCTCACGGCACGGTCGGTGCAGAAGTATTCGATCGATGTGCGTCCTCAATTCTCGTGCGGGCGTTTCAAGATATTGCACCATCGTGGTGAAGCGACGTCTGCCGAGGGGGTCTGACGTCTTTTGCGCTTCCGTGGAATTTGCAAGAGCTTGACAGCGGGGACTCGCGCTTGGTCGCGAAGCCTTGTCCTGCTTGAAGGGTTCAGGGCGCGCATGCCTTGCGTTTGATGAAGCGGCTCGCAGGCTGCATAGCTGCATGAAAAAGCCCCGACGGCGTCGGGGCTTTGGGCGCGTTCGGGAAACGTGGCTATTCTTTGCCGGTCCAGCAGTAGGTGCAGATTTTGGATGGGTCGATGCCGGTGCCTTCGAGCATGCCATCAGCGGATTGGTATCCCAGGAATCGAAGCCGAGTTTTCGCAGATGGTGCGCAGCATGCACTTTCCGCGCTCGGTGGAAGAATCGGCGTATTCCTCGAGATGCTTCTGGCCTTCGTCACGCCCTCGAGCTCTTGGATGACACGCGGCGGGAGATCAGGTCCATTTCGGATTTGCTGCTCGAGAAGCTCAGATATTTGCAGCTGAACATAATGGGGGGGCAGGCGGAGCGCATATGGACTTCCTTGGCGCCCGAGCCGTAGAGGAAATCGACCGTTTCGCGCAACTGCGTGCCGCGGACGATCGAATCATCCACCAGCAAGAGCTTCTTGTCCTTGATAAGCTCGGGCACGGCGACCTGCTTCATCTTCGCCACGCGGTTGCGCACCTCCTGGTTGGAAGGCATGAACGACGGGCGGCCCAGGTGGGTGTATTTGATGAACGGGCGGGCGAAGGGCGTTTTGCATTCGGTGGATAGCCGATCGCATGCGGAACGCCGGAATCGGGCACGCCTGCAACGTAGTCGACTTTCAGGGAACGTTCCTGCCGCGGCTTCGTCGCGCGCCATGATGGCGCCGTTGCGATAGCGAACCACTTCGACATTTTGCCCTTCGTAATTCGAGTTGGGATAGCCGTAATACGTCCACAAAAAGGCGCAGATCTTCATCTTGTCGCCGGCGGGGCTATGGTCTCGTAGCCGTCGGCGTTCACGCGCACGATCTCGCCGGGACGAAGGAGCTCGTATTCGTCATCGTAATCGAGCTTATGATACAGGAAGGACTCGAAGGAAATGCAGTGGCCCTTTTCGTTCTTGCCGATGAAGACGGGAGACGGCCGATCTTATCGCGCGCTGCGATGATGTCGCCTTCGTCGGTCATGATGAGCAGGGTGACGAGCCGTCGATGACCTCCTGGGCGAACTTGATGCCCTCGACGAAACTGTCCTTCTGGTTGATGAGGGCGGCAACGAGCTCGGTGTTGTTCACCTTGCCGGAGCTCATGGCCATGAACTGCTTTGCCGCCTGCGGAGAAGCACTCCTCGATGAGCTCCTCGGCGTTGTTGATGATGCCTACCGTCGTAATGCCGAAAGTGCCGAGGTGCGAGCGTACCAAAAGCGGTTGCGGATCGGTATCGCTGATGCAACCGATGCCGCTGCATCCCGTGGAAGCCTGTCAGGTCGTCTTCGAATTTCGTTCGAAACGGCGTGTTTTCAATCGAATGGATTTCTCGCTGGAATCCGGTTTCGGTGTCGAAGAAAATCATGCCTGCACGCGCGTGTTCCCAGATGGGAGTGGTAATCGACGCCGAAGAACACGTCGAGAACCACGTCATCGTGGGATGCGGCTCTGAAAAATCCGCCCATTGCGCACCTTTCATCATTGGGTAACGGTTGAAAAAACCAGTATAAAGCTCCGTGCCCGCCGGGCAAAGGCGGGCGCGCGGTTGGGCGGATTATTCAAATTATCGAAACAAATAACGCGGGTGTGGGCCGTTCGCCTGCGCGTTATGCGGGCCTGTCTTCATGCTGCAGCAGCGGCGCGATCGGGCCGGCGCCAGAATGGTGATGCGTCCCGTGGCGCGCGAGATGCTCGTGTAAAGGCGGTTTTTCGCCACGCGGTCGTCGCCGAACACCTCTTCGCGCGCATCGGGGATGACCACGTGGTCGAATTCGAGGCCCTTTGGCGAATTCGAGCGTCATGAGCACGACGCCGCGTGCGCCGTTGCGTCGTCGTCGATCGCGGCGGGGCGCCGCGTCGCCGAGCATCTCCGCGATGCGCTTGAGGGCCGCGCGGTCGTTCGCTATCACGGCCGTCAGCCCCGCGTGCTCTTTCGCGCGCTCGACCGTCTCGCGCAGGGCGCCTTCATACGACGCCGCATCGGAAAACGAGGCGATCTGCGGTTCTTCGCGCATGTGCTGCACGGACGAGACGCGTATGCGGTCCTTCTTCCGGCATGAGGCGCGAGAACAGCTGCGCGTGATGCGGCGGAGACGAGCGATAGCTCGTCATAAGGCGGCATTCTTCGACATGCAGGCCCGTCTTTTCGAACAAGGAGCGCACCTCGGAAAACGACGCGGTGTGCGCCTTGATGGCCTGGTTCTCGTCGCCCAAAAGCAGGAAGTGCGCGCGGCGGAAATAGCGGCGCAGCACCATGAGCTGGGCGCAGGTGTAGTCCTGCACCTCGTCGACCATCACGTATTTGACGCTCGCGTCGTCGCCCATGCCCGTGACCGCCATTTTCAGGTAGGCCCATTCGACGGGAAGAAGACCCTCGGCGCGAAGCAGGCGCATGCCTATACGGTCGATGCGAAGCCATTCGTCGCGCTTGACGATGTCGAAGGCGCGCGCATAGCGGTCGTTGAGGTAGGTGAGCGCGCACTCGCGCAGCTCGGCGTCGGTCTGCGGCGCGATGGTCTCGTGGAAGATGCGCACCTGCTCCTGGATCGAAAGCGAGGTCGCCTCGTTTTTGCGCCCGTTCGATTTGCGCCATCTGCCCAAGCGGCTGTTCAGGCGTTTATGCAGCTCTTCGCGCATGAGCGTGACCAGGTGCGGCCCTGCTGGGATGCGCTTGAACCTATCGGCCGCCTGGCGGATCTGGCCTGCGGATATCAGCTGGGTTCCTTCGCAGACGATGTCTTTGAAATCGTCCGCTCGAATCGCAGCCCGCGTACGGCCTCGTCGATGCGCTCAAGCGCGGAAAGGTCGACGTCGGAGCGCCCGCGGCTGCGCTCGGGCGGCATGATATGCGCCATGAACTGGTTGAACGTCATGGTTTCGGGGGTTGCGTTCTCCCAGGTCGGGAAGCACCTGCGCGATGTAGCGGCTGAATACTTGGATTCAGGGTGATCAGATACACCTCTTCGGGGGCGCAGCGTTTCGCGCTGACGGTAGAACAGATACGCGATGCGCTGCATGAGCACCGAGGTCTTGCCCGATCCGGGCGATGCCGTTGACGAGCAGCACGTCGCAATCCTGATGGCGGATAACCTCGTTTTGCTCTCCTTTTGGATGGTGGCCGTGATGTCTTTCATCCGCGAGGTGCGCTCCTGGGAAAGCGAGGCCAGAAGCATGGCATCTTGAATCGCCACCGTGGTGTCGAAATACGCGTTGAGGCGGTCGGCTTTCGATGTCGAACTGGCGGCGCAGCTTGAGGTCGGCCTTTGATGGTGCGGGCCGTTGGCGATATAGGAGGTGGGGCCGTTTTTCCTGGTTGTAATAGGTTTCGGCCACAGGCGAGCGCCAGTCCACCACGAGGCGCCTGTAGTTCTCGTCGGAGATGCCCGCATTGCCGATGTAGAGCTCTTTGGGGGGGGCATCGCCCGGCTTGAACTGAGACGACCTTTGGCGAAGTAGGGCTGGTGCAAAAGCAGGCTCACCTTCTGGAGATTTTGGAAGTTGAGCCCTGGGCGGCGTTGTACAGGTCGATCGATTTGTTCGCCGAGGCGAATTCGGCGTAGGTCTCGAACGCCTCGCCCATGCTGGCGAAGTTGCCGGTGAGTTCGTCGGCGAGCATCTCCTTGTCGGCGGCCACGTCGCTGTCGAGCTTTTCGATTTGGCGGCGATCGGTCGCTTCATGCCGCACAGGGCGGCGTAGACCTCGAAAGATGGCGCTGCTCCTCCTGGAAAACGGGGTCGGCCTCGTTTTTCCGCGCACCCGCGCGGCCGTTCGCGTCGCATGCGGCCTGTCGGGGAGGGTTCGGTTGTGCGGGATCGGTGAACACGTGCTCTCCCTTTGCGGTTCGTCGGTTTTATCGGGTCGGCGCAGACGGGAAACGCCGACGCGTCGAAAAACGTATCCCGGTACAATGGCATATGCGCGCGCGCCTCCGTGGGGACGGCGTGCCATTTTGCACGATAACTACGGCTGCGGCCGCGAAACGCCCGCGCATCATGCGGGCGCCCCTTTGCGCCTGCGCCCGTCGGTCGATGCGCGATCTGCGCTGCGACGCGGCGTCCTGCAGGCGCCTGCGCACAAACGCGCTTCGCGCCGCCTTCGCCCGGCAAAGACGTGCGCCCGGATCGCAGGCGCGCCTTCGACGGGCGCGGCGAACGAGACGTTTCTTGATGACGAACAAGGATAACGAAGTGGAAGAAAACGCAGTACAGACCACCGACGGCGCAGACGCTGCGGCCTACGGCTCGCTCGGCGCCCTCGTGCCCGATACGGTATGGGACCGATACTGGGACTACGGCGAGCAGCAGGAGGGCTGCGCCCAGGCGGCGCCGGACCATGCTCCTGATGTGGACCCGTCGAAAGATTCGGACGCGCCCGAACCCTTCGATTCAGGGGACGGGCGTTCGGGCGCGACGCCGTCCGAGTGCGCATCGCCCTGCCTTCCGAGTGCGGAGGATGCGCTTGAAGCGTTTTTGGAATGGGTCGATGCGCGCGGCATCGAACCGTGGCCGCATCAGGAAGAAGCCCTCATGGGCCTGATGATGGGCGATCATGTGGATTCTGGGCACGCCGACCGGCTCGGGCAAGTCGCTCGTGGCGCTCGGCATGCATTTCATGGCGATCATGACGGGCAAGGTGTCGTATTACACCGCGCCGATCAAAGCGCTCGTCAGCGAGAAGTTCTTCTCGCTCGTCGACGTGCTCGGCCGCGAGAACGTTGGCATGATCACGGGAGACGTGTCGATCAACCCGTATGCGCCGGTGGTGTGCTGCACGGCCGAGATTCTGGCGAACCAGGCGCTGCGCGAGGGCGAGGACGCCGACGTGGGCTGCGTGGCGATGGACGAATTCCATTATTACGGTGATCCGGAGCGCGGTTGGGCGTGGCAGGTGCCACTGCTCACGCTGCCGCAGACCCAGTTCCTGCTGATGAGCGCCACGCTCGGCGATACGTCGCGCATCGTGGAGACGTTGAGGGAGCACACCGATTTCGACGTGGACGTCATCGCCGACGCGCCGCGTCCCGTCCCTTTGAGCTACCAATACGTGACCACGTCGTTGGAGGGCACGGTCGAGCTTGCCATCCGCGCGCAGGAAACGCCGCTGTACATCGTCCATTTCGCTCAGGACGCCGCGCTCAACACCGCGCAGTCCCTCGCGAGTTACGGCGTCGCCACCCAAAGAGCAGCGCGAGGCGATCAAGCAGGCCATCAAGGGCGTGCGCTTCACCACGGGCGTTCGGCAAAACGCTGCAGCGCTTGCTGGGATGCGGCGTGGGCGTGCATCACGCGGGCATGCTGCCTCGCTATCGCCTCGCGATGGAAAAACTCGCCCAGCAGGGGCTTTTGCCGTGATCTGCGGCACCGACATCGCTGGGCGTGGGCATCAACGTGCCCATCCATACCGTGATCTTGACCGCGCTTACGAAATTCGACGGCTTCAAGATGCGCAGGCTGCGCGCTCGCGAATTCCATCAGATCGCCAGGCCGCGCGCGGGCGTTCGGGCTTCGACACCGAGGGCGTGGGCGATCGCCGAGGCCCGAGCACGAGATCGAAAACGCCAAGGCGGCCATGAAGGCGGCGGGCGACCCGAAAAAGCTGCGCAAGCTGAAGAAGAAAAAGCCGCCCGAGGGCTTCGTCGGTTGGAACGAGGACACGTTCACGAAGCCGATCGGCGCCGCGCCCGAAACGCTCAAGCCGCGCTTGCGCATCACGCATTCCATGGTGCTCGCCGTGGTTTCGCAAGGTGGAGATGCGCCTGCGCGCGTGCGCAAGCTCGATCGACGATTCGGCGCAAGAGCCCGAAGAGAAAGAGAAGCTGCACGTGCGCGCCGACGAGGTGTTCGCCACCTTGGTCGACGCGGGCGTGGTGGAGCGCATCGAATCGAACGACGGCGGCGTCGAATACCGGGCCACGGTGGACGTTCCCGATGATTTCGCGCTCGACCAGCCGCTTTCCCCGTTTTTGCTTGCGGCGCTCGAGCTGCTCGACCCCGAAAAGCGAAAACCCTACGCCCTCGACCTTATCTCCATGGTCGAGGCGACGCTTGAAAGCCCGCGCCAGGGGCTGCGCGCGCAGGAGCGCAAGGCGCGAGAGCGCGCCATGGCCGACATGAAGGCCGACGGCGTGGAATACGAAGAGCGTCTCGACCGCATTGCCGACATCACGTATCCCAAACCGCTCGAAGACCTTCTGAGCGCGGCGTTTTCGCAGTATTGCGAATCGGTTCCGTGGGCGCGCGATTACGAGCTCGCTCCGAAGTCGGTCCTGCGCGACATGCTCGAAACCGCATCCGACTTCAAGGAATACGTGGGACGTTACGGCATGGCGCGCAGCGAGGGGCACGTTTCTGCGCTATCTGTCGGACGCCTACCGCGTGCTCGACCGCACGATTCCTTTCGACAAGCGCGACGATCGGCTGAAAGACATCATTTCATGGCTTGGCCTGGTGGTTCGCTCGGTCGATTCGAGCCTGGTGGACGAATGGGAATCGGCGGGCGCGATGGAAGACGCCGCGCCGCCTATCGAGGAAAACGCCGTGGTGCGCGACCGCCGCGGCCTCACGGTGCTCGTGCGCAACGCGCTGTTCAGGCGCGTGCGTCTGGCCGCTCGAAACGACTGCGAACAGCTCGGCGATCTCGATACGGAATGGGGCTTCGGCGCGCGTCGTTGGCAGGATGCGCTCGATGCGTTCTACGATGCCCATGACGAGCTGCTGCTCGATGCCGATGCGCGGTCGAACGCGTATTTCTCCATCGACGAATCCGACGAGCGCGCAAGCCGTGCGTGGCACGTGCATCAGATTTTCCACGATGCGGACGGCGACAGCGATTTCGGCATCATGGCCGATGTCGATCTTGACGCCACGCAAGAGGCGGGCGCCGCGGTGTTTGCGAACTATCGCGTCGGTTTCGCGGAAGACATCCTGCAGTAGGCGCGCTCTCGCGAGAACAGCGCCGTCGAGAAGAGAAGCCGGGCGGATTGCTCCGTCCGGCTTCAAAGGGGGGAGGAAAGGGAGAGTCGCATTCGACCGACGCCCGGCGTGCAGTCCGCCTGATCGGTCGTATCGAAGGAAACGGGACGACGAGGGGGGTGCGGGCTGTCCCGTCTCTTTCGATACGACGCGGCGCGCTCGATTGCAGGGAATGTGCGGCGTCGCTTGCGATCGGGGGCGACGCCGCACATCGTGCGCATGCATCCCGGCGGCCTGCCTGAAAGCAGCCCGCCGGAAGCGTTGCATATCAGTACAGCAGCACGAACGAGTAGCCGAGCATGTAGATCAGCACGCGGAAGAGCACCGATCCCGCCAGAACCACGACGCCTGCGATAGAGGCGAAGGCGAGCGGCGATCCGTTGGCCTTCTTTGCGATGAGGGCGATGGCGATCGGCGCCGCGGCGCATGCGAGCGAGCCCCAGAACATGCCCGCCGCAGGGCCCGCCACCATGACGTCCATGAGGCTTTGGATATGCGTGGGGGCGGTCGTTATCGCCGTGGGATCGGCGTAGTGGCCGAAATCGGCGAACTTGGCCATGGAGCAGGCGGCGATATAGATCGCATCGGCCGCAAGCTGCACGACCGATCCCGCGACGGTGAACGAAAGCCCCGTCTTTTCGGCGTCGTCATCGTGCACGACGATGCCGACGATCCAGACGGCGACGGCGCCGAGCACGAAGGCGTTGGCGAGATAGAACGCCACGAGCGCGATGCCCCAGGCGGGACGCGCCGGCATCAGATACGAATGCGCGGTGGCGACCACCATGAGCACGCTTGCGGCGATCGTGATGCCTGCGAGCGCCTTGGGCATGCCCCTTGCCGCGCCTGAGGACGACGATCCACGCGACGAACACCACGCCCATGACGACGACGCCGATGAGCTCTTGGGTGATGCCTGAGGTGATGTGTCCGAAGCCGTTGAAGATGCGCTCCCAATGCTGCAGGTGCGTGAACGACCCGATGCCGCCGAGCAGAAGGGCGACGATGGACGTTGCCAGCGCCGGCATGAGAAGTTTCGCCTTTGCCGCGAAGCGACAGATACGAGGCTATCGCGATCGTGCCGCTCGAAAGGCAGACGAACAACGTGAATATGACGAGGGACCACTGGGTTTCCATCAGTTGTCGCCCCCTTCCCATGTATGGCCACGAAGAAATGTAGGCGAACGAAGGCTTGTTGCCCGCGTCGGGCAGCTTGTAGAGGTCGGCCTCGTCGAAATCCTCGATGAAGTCGAGCATCCTGCGCTGCTCGCCTGCGGAATCGAACGATCCGACGAACGATTCCAGGCCCTTTTCCATATCGCCCACCCAGCGGGCATTGCCGCCGCACTGGCTGACGCATTGAGGCAGCTCTCCCTGGTTGAGCTTCTGCTGGCACAGCGTGCATTTCTCGACGACGCGCTCTTCCTGGTTGAGGTAGCGCACGCCGTAGGGGCATGCCATGACGCAGAACTGGCATCCGATGCATTTCTCCTTGTCGATCTGGACGGTGCCGTCTTCGGCTTTGTAGGACGCCTCGGTGGGACACACGCGAACACACTCGGGGTTTTCGCAATGTTGGCAGCTGAAGGGCAGGAAGTACATGTACACGTCGGGATACTGGCCCGATCCTTCAGGGATGGGGTTCGGCCCGATGCGCACCACTTTGTTCCAGTAATTGCCGATGGGCACGTTGTTGACGGCCTTGCAGGCCACCGAGCAGGCCAGACAGCCTACGCACCGGTTCACGTCGGTGATGATGGACATCTGAGACATGGCCTACGCCTTCCTTCGTAAGTGGGCAACCATTCCTTCAAGCGGGGGTCGTCCGAGGTGTGGATGATCGGCGTTCCGTTGCTGTCGCACGGAACCGGGTTGTTGAACGGCGAGTTCTCGGGCGTCGCCTTGTAGATCTTCACCTGATAGGCGCGCAGGTTCGAGCTTCCGGAATGCGGGTCTTGCGCGTGGTGGTCGATCAGCTGGTTGACCTGGGAGAGCTGGAAGCCGTGTCCGGCGTCTTGCACCTCGGGGTACCACCAGGCGTGCTCGAGGTTGACGACGTCTTCGGCCACGCCGTAATACAGGTCGGCAACCTCGCGGATCTTGCCCCCACTCGGTCTCGATCCACACCCAGTCGCCCTGCTCGATGCCGTACTCCTCGGCCGTCGCGGGTGCATCTCGACGCGGGGCACGGGCCACAGCTCGCGGCACCAGGGAAGCTGACGGTGCTCGTTGTGGAAGTACACCGGGATGCGGCGGCCGGTGGTGCAGGTGAGCGGGTATTCCTTGATGCGGTCGCCGTCTTTGGGGCCGTGAGGCGGCTCGACCCAGCTGGGCAGCCACCATTCGCGATGGTCGGGATGGTGCGTCTCCATGACGGTGGACCAGATTTCCTGCTTCATCGTGGGCGTGAAGTAGCCGGGCTTCCAGTCGCCGATGCCTTTGCCAGGCCGTGTAGTCGAGGCGGGCCCAACGCGGTCGCGTGCGCAGCCGCCGGTCTGGTAACGGCGGTAGGGTGCCCCAATTGCGCGGGTCGATGTCTTTGGCCTGCCACCAGCCGTGCTCCTGGAAGGCGGCGACGTATTCGTCCCAGTCTTGTACTTGGGCGTCACTTCCGCCATCGGTACGCCGTGGTGCTCCACTTCACGAAACGCCGTTTTCCACATGCCAGGTACTGGTACGAGCTCGTCGTCGGTGAGCAGCTTGATGGAGTCGTCGAGCTGCCAGTTGATGTCGGGCCACAGGCCGTCTGGGGCTCGTTGGTCCACTGCCAGTTCATGGGCTTGGCGAGGTCCATGACGATCTCGGGGTCGTATTTGGCCTCTGCGGGCGGCTGCACGCATTTCACGGTGGCGCCCATGGCGCCTGCGGCTCCCTGGCTGGCGCGAGGAGAATTGAGCTCGATCCAGTGGGCGACGGGCAGGATGATGTCGGCCGCATCGGTCGAAGGCGTGTGCCACAGGTTCAGATCGATAGGTAGAAGTCGAGCGCGCAATTAGCGCCTCCCAGGCGCGGGTGGAGTTGGTCTGGCTCATGAAGTTGCCGGATTCGTTCCACAGCGCACGCACCGGGTAGGGGTCGCCTGTCAGGACGGCGTCCCACAGAGTCGAGCCGTCGCACCAGTACTGCCACCAGGACAGAAGCGGGGAACTTGTCGATGCCGAGCTGTTTTTGGTTGACTTCGGCGGGCGGGGTGGAAGCGTCCGCGCCCATGCGGAAAAGCCCCTGCAGGTCGCCGTCGCATCGGCACGATCGTCGGTCCGCGGTTGCCGCCGGGGTGTCCATGTTGCCGGTGATGCCGTCTCGAGTCGCCTGAGAAAATCGAGGTCATGGTCAACAAGTTCTGCCATAAGGGCTGCCCGCACAGGCAGGAGCACTATATGCGCAACAGCCAAGACCAGCTCGACGGCGTCATGCGCCCCTTTTCCTGCACGCAGCCGCCCACGACGGCGTTTTTCGACCATGAGCCGAATCATCCCGTGATTCTGACATGCGACGACGTGCGCGCCATGCATGACGAATACGGCATCTCGCATTTCAAAATCGTCGGACGCGGCACGTCGTTTCAAACGGTGCTTGAAGCATGTCTACTATCTGGCGAAGCCTGCGTATCGCGATGCCGTCCGCCGTGCCGTCGCCATGGCGACGCGGCGCCGATGATGCGCGTTTCCGGCGTATTGCGCGCTTAGGCGAGCGTGGTCGGGCGTCCTTGGAAGCCGCATGCGACGCGCGCCCGATGGCCTTCGCGCGCAAGGGCGTCGCGCAGGCCCGCTTCGCCAGGTCGTATTCGTTGTTGTTCTCCGATATAGGCATGGCCGCCACCGTTTCGAGACGATCGCTCAGAAGCGCGACGAGCTTTTCTTGCGCCTGCGCGTTGGAAAGATGCCCCCTGTCGGAGGGCGATGCGCTGCCGCGATCGCGTAGGGGATACGGCCCTTCGCGCAGCATCCTTTCGTCGTGGTTGCTTTCCAGGGCAAGCAGGCGCATCGTTTTCAAGATGCGCGTGCGCCTCGCTTCCCACGATGCCCGTATCGGTCATAAAGCCTGCCGCGTCGCCGTTCGCCCGATGCGGAATCCGGAACGATGCTGCGGCGTCGTGCGAGGTGGGGAAGGGAAAACGGAAAGCCCCGCTGCCGATACGAGGCGACGGGCGCAAGCGCGCACGGCGCACGCCTCGTCTGCCTCCTGCAGGGGCTTGCTTGCCCGCAGCGTTTCGACGGCGGCGTATACGGCGGGGCGTCGGCCGATCTTCGCAAGCCCGCGCATCACCACGCCGAGCCCCTTTGGTGTGGTCGCCGTGCTCGTGGGTGATAGCGATCGCGTCCAGCTTGGCGGGGTCGAAGCCCGCCTCGCCGCAGCGTGCGGTGAAGAAGTCGTGTTTGCAGATGCCGCAGTCGATCAGCACGCCGTGTCCGTGGTGGTTTTCGACCACGGCGGCATTGCCGCGGCTGCCGCTGGCGAGGATATGGAGTTTCAGCATGGTGCCCCGGTGTCGAGGGTCGGTCGTTTTTCGTGGGCGCGGACGTTCGGCCCGGCGATATCGCGCGAAACGTCTCGATGCCGCAATAGCCCGGCGGATTCGGGCTGTGTGCGCCGGCCGTGCGTCGAAGCGGCACAGCGGCGCTTTGCGACGAGGCGGCTTCATCGCGCAGCGTCAGCTTCCCGTGGAGAATATGATGACGCCCGTCTGTCCCAGGCCGATCACGCACATGGCGACGCCCACGATTCTGAGAATCAGCCCTGCGGTCGAGGCGTTGTTGCCCTGGGTTCCGTGATTTTTTTATGGGCGCGAGGCGGCGATCGCGGCCAGGCCCATGACGAGGGGCGAAAGGAATGCCGATCAGCTCCGAATATCGTGCCTTCCACGGCGGCCGCTATTCCATGACAAGCGATGCGGTGCCGCAGCTGTACGGGTTCGCCCGTTTCGCACGCATCCAGAGCACGATGCCTGGCGTATCGCACCGCCGATGAACAGCGCGACGGCCGGCGTGCCGCGATGAGAAGCTCGGGAAGCCTGAGGCCGAAAATTTTCGGCGACGAACCTTCGGAAGGGCGTGTATGTCGTGTCCAGTAGGGTATCGCCGTCGGGTTGCCGGGCGCGGCCTGTTTCATCAGCGCGACGGCGGCGAAAGCCTGTATCGGGTCAGAGCATCAGGGCGGCCGCCACGGTGGCCGTGCCGAAAGATGGCGGCGATAAGGCCGAAAAAGCCCCGTGGCGAATCCCGTGCAGTAGATTCCGCTGCGCGATGCGGTGCGTTTGCGATATGCGCGCGATTCGCGAGCGCGCCTATTCCGAGGGCGGCCGCGAACGGCGAGCCCGTCACGCCGAATGCGGCCAGCTCGGCCACGGAGGCGATCCCCATGATGGCGGCCGCTTTCGCGAGGCGCTCGCCGCCTTTGCGCCGCGCATCTGGCGGAGATGCTCGCTGCGAGAAGCGAGGCGAGCATCACGACGGCCGCGACAGCGTCGATAGGTCTGCGCGGCTTGGAATTCCTGGGAAAGCGCGCGCCTATGGCGTCCTTGCGTGACGGGTTCGTTTCTCGAACCGGTATAAGCATGCATTCGCAAGCTCGGCATCGTCGCGGACGCTTTGCGCCCTACGGGTCGCGCCGCGCCGCCTTTCGCCTTGTGCGGCAAGCAGCGGAATGGATTTCTGCTCTGCCTGCGATTCTGCCCGAAGAGGGTTTCGCACGGCCTTTCCATTATTGCGCGAAATCGCCGACGCATAACGCCGGCCGGTTTCCGGCATCCTGCGGCGTAATGCAGGCGCGCGCCGCAGGGATGCGTCGGCCGGGCGTCGAAGGCGGCGTTCTCGACGGCGATGGACGAATACCGCCATCCGCCGGCAAGATTCGAGCAGGCGAACCCGTGCCCGCAAGCATGCGGCATGCCACATAGCTGCGCGGTCCGCTGTGGCAGTTCACGAATGGGACGGTCGGCGTCGAGTCAACTTTCAGGCGTCCGGGCTGCGCAGTTCATCGGAAGCGGGCATTGCCGACCCCTCGATGGCGCCGCGGCTTATTCGGCCTCGTGCGCACGCGTCGAGCAGCGCGCTGTCCGACCACGCGGCCACGTCGTGCCAATGGTGCTGGCCTCTCACCAGGCCGCCGCGCACGTTTTCGATCACGAAGC